>Ga0180009_10001707_pt1 | contig 26577 bp, 23 predicted proteins | sample OS_PC_MetaG_FD_123537 | JGI IMG/M metagenome (GOLD analysis project Ga0180009, IMG submission 123537) | Groundwater microbial communities from the Aspo Hard Rock Laboratory (HRL) deep subsurface site, Sweden - OS_PC_MetaG | ecosystem: Environmental > Aquatic > Deep subsurface > Groundwater... | reverse complement strand
GGAAGATCTGCTCAAGAACAATCTGAAGAGGGGCAATCTCACCTTCAGTCACGATCTTGAAAAAACCATCCGGGATGCCGACATCCTGTTTGTCTGTGTCAACACCCCGCAGAGGGAAGACGGCAGCGCCGACATGAGTTACGTCGAAAGCGTGTCGCGGACCATCGCCCAGAATCTCAACAAGTACAAGGTCATCGTCGAGAAGAGCACGGTTCCCGTCCGCACCTCCGCCTGGATCAAGAGGACCATCTCCCTCTACAAAAAGGGCAGCGGCGACTTTGATGTGGCCTCCAATCCCGAATTTCTGCGCGAAGGGTCGGCTGTATACGATTTTCTCAATCCCGACCGGATCGTCATCGGCGTGGAGACGGACAGGGCGCGGGACATGCTGGTCGGCATCTATGAGAAGTTCAGGGATCTTGTCCTCATCACCAACATCGACACGGCTGAACTCATCAAACACGCCTCCAATTCCTTTCTGGCGACAAAAATCTCCTTCATCAATCTCATGGCCGATATCTGCGAAAAAACAGAGGCCGATGTGGAGCTGGTGGCCAAGGGAATGGGCCTGGATACGCGGATCGGTGATCAGTTTCTGCGGGCCGGCCTGGGTTACGGCGGGTCGTGTTTCCCCAAGGATGTGCGGGCACTCATCCGCATAGGCGAAGATTTCGGCCTGGACTTCGGGCTTCTCAAGCAGGTGGACAGGATCAACGATGACCGTGTCCGTATGTTTATCGAAAAAGTCAACAAAGCGCTCTGGATGGTCAAGAACAAAAAAATCGCCGTCCTCGGCCTGGCCTTCAAGCCGGAAACAGATGATTTAAGAAACGCTCCCAGCATCCCCGTCATCCGCGAGCTGCTGAACGAGGGGGCGAATCTCTTCCTCTACGATCCCAAGGCCGCGGACAACATGAAGACCATTTTTCCTGAGGCTCACGAACAGATCACCTATGTCGATTCACTCTACGAGGCCGTGGCGGACGCCAACGCCGCCCTCATCATCACGGAATGGGACGATGTCAAGAACATGGATCTGAAGAAGGTCAAGGAGCTCATGGCCAATCCCATCCTCATCGACGGCCGTAACTGCTTCGATCCTGATGAGGTCCGCGCTCTCGGTTTCGAGTACTCCTGTATGGGGCGGAAGTAAACGGTCTTTATCTTTTTAGGGGGAAAATGTGTTGACTGTTCAGGGAAATATGAATAAAATTCTAACCTCAAGCAAAGCCATGATGGGAGCGATATTGTTTTGAAATAGATGTGATTCTCAGGTTAAAGTGTATTTGATTGACTCAAGCTGAAAAACTGAATATTTCCTTCAAAACCTAACGGCGGTAGCTTAGCTTTCGTAAAATCTCTTAAATCTGCAAAAATAAATGTTTTTTGATTTTTTAAAGAATCCCGCAAATCTCAAACACCTGAAATGGTTTTGGATTGCACTAGCCTTATTTTTCTGCTTTTATGATCCTCCGGTCATTCTTTTTTCCGCTGTTATCATCCTCTTTCTGCTAGTGCCTGGGTTTCTTTTTTACCGATTGGTTTTTCCTGATAAAAAGATCTCCCTCATAGAAAGCTTCGCTTTCTTTTTTGTCCTGGGCCTCTCCTTCTATCTTATCCCCTCGTTCCTCTCCTACAAATTCCAATTTTCCTGGAACATCCCGTTTTTGCTCTTTTTTATGGAAATATTGATTGTCTCTCTTATCCTCAAATTCAGAAAGCAACCATTTAACCTGAGAATATTTAAGAAATTCGAACCCTCTGATTATTCGTTTCTCCTTATTTTCACCATAATTGCCATCGCACTCTACATTCATGGTGGTCACTTTATAGGTGATGCAGCTTTTCATTTATGGAGGATTAAAGAGCTCGATAAAGAGTTTGCTCAATATTGGGGTCCTTATCGTAATAATCTATTTCATTTTATTTATGCAATGTTTAATAAATGTGTTTTTTTTATTACTAGCACAAAGCTATGGAATATATCTCCAATGATATTTTCTCTTTTTCTTAACTCAGCCGCCTATTACTTTTTTAGACAATTTTTTAAAAAAAAAGAATTTGTCTCCCTTTCCTTTCTGGCTTTCTATATCTATGAATTAACAATTCATTGGAGCGATTTTCGATTTCTTCCTTACCCTGATCAAATAGCCAGAAACATGTGTCTTTTTGTCCTGTTTGGTCTGCTGATTAACCAAATTATTTGCAGTCCGGATTGGAAGAAGTATACTTTTTTATCAGTCGTTATTCTTTGGTGTATGGGATTGACCCACTTATATAGTTTTGTGGCTTTCTATTATTTTGCATTCCTCTATTTCTTATTTCTTCTTATTGTAATGAATCAAAGAAAAATATTGATGAGTAAATTCCTTTGGATATTTTTCCCTGGACTTTTAATTTTACCTGAAAGATTGGGTTTTAAACTACTTATTAGCTCCTATTTTAAAAGATTAGAGTTATTTCTTAATGAAAATATTTCAATCTTTGTTTTTGGAATTTGCTTATTAATTTTATCAGGATTATTTTTATTTAGGAAACGAATAACAAATGTATATCAATTAATGAGAGATATTTCTTATAAAAGAATAGTCCGGTTTATTCTTCTTTTATTTATTGTGACTTCTTTTCTGTATATATATTTATCACTCAATTCAATGGAATCCATTAGAGCTTTAATCACAATACCAAGGCCTTATGACTTTAAGCTAACATTTTTTGAAAATATTTCATTAATCCTCTTTTTTTTATCACTGATAGTAATCATTTTTCAATCGTATCGGAAAATCCTGAATTTAGATATTCAAAAAAAAATGAGGATTATATTTGTATTTACATGTGTATTTTCTGTTTTTTTACTTAAAATTAAACCTCTCAGTTTATTATTTATCAAGGTCGTTTCAGAAACATTTGTTCGTCGATATTTTCATCTAGGATTATTCAGCTATTTATTGATCCCCACCTCTCTTTATGTTTTAGCTATTTGTCTTCCAGATGGAAATTTACGTATAAGAAAGACAAATAAACATCGTCTATTTATTTATGCCTTGTTAATTTTATTGATATTATTTGTTTTTTTTGGCTTGAAGAGGGATACAACTAATCAATATGTGATGAAAAATCAGAATGTTTTTGAATTTATTAATAGAAATTCACAAAATTTTAAAATATTCAATGTAATAGGTATTGATGAATATTTTGTCAGAAGTCAATTAAAAAAAAATAATCAAATTAGTTTTAATAGATTTGATCTAACAATGGTGGGTATAGCTGATAATGTAATAAACAACACTTCATATGTCTTATTGTACAGATTGAATGAACGTTGTCCTTACACAAAAAAATCTATTCCATTTATTATAAAAAAGATCGAGCAATTTCCTGAGTTATTTGAAATGATATACAAGGATGAAGTTTTTTCTCTCTATTCAACCAGACAAAATATAATAAAGAATATAAAGCTAAATATCGAAAAAACTGTGAAAGAGTTAATTGATAATAACAAGATTGAAGAAGCTTATAACCAAGTGAGTCGTTTATTACTTCTAGATAATCCAAGGCAATATTTATATCTTCATGAGGATTTACGCGAAAAAATATATCAAACAAAACCACAATATGTAAAACTAACTCCAACTTTTAGTAATATACAATCAACTTCAATTGGCCTGTTCAGTGGGGATGAATACAATATGGATGTTTTATTGGATGAAGATGCTTTTCCGAGTGATCGGGAAAAAATCTTTCTTAAATTTAACAAACTTGATGATAACCGTGAGCATTATTATGTCGTACATTTCCTGATTGAACGTAATTTACATGAACTGATCTTTGAGTGGGAGAATGATCCATTCCGAGCAGAAAGTTTTTCTGTATATGCCTATTATGATGATTATTTTGAGACATTGGCTCACATTGAAAATAATACAAAAACGATAAATAAGATTGTCTTTGATCCTCCCAAAAAAGTAAGGAATATCAAAATAGTAATAGATCTTTTTCCAGAGAATTCAGATGAAGTTCATCTTCAAAGGCTAGAGATACGATGAAAGGAGAATAACTTCTTTATTTTGTCAAATCATGGACTTGATATGAAACTTAAAAAAAATATTGCTATTATCGACTGCTGCTACTGGGGCAAAAACCTTGTCCGCAACTTTCACGAACTCAGCACTCCCGTCGCCCCCTATTACCGCATCACCATATGAAATCCAGAAATGGATGAACTACTCGACTAAATTATCGTGCCAAATGACATGAGCGTATTATAAGAAATTATCATGAATAATCCCTATAGTGTTTTTATTATCGCAGAGGCGGGTGTGAATCATAATGGATCTATCGACTTAGCTAAGGAATTGATTGATCAAGCTGTAATTTGCGGTGCTGATGCTATAAAGTTTCAATCATTTAAAGCAGAGAATATGGTTGTGAAAAATGCACCTAAAGCTGAATATCAGAAAACATCAGTATCTGATAATATCTCTCAATTCGATTTGATATCTGCCCTAGAATTGAAAAAGGAAGACTTAATTTTTCTGAATAATTACTGTAAAGACAAAATCGAATTTATTTGTTCAGTGTTTGATGAAGCAAGTGCTCTATTACTCCATGAATTAGACATAAATATTATAAAAATTCCTTCCGGAGAGATTACGAATTTTCCTCTTTTACAGTATCTTGGAAGTCTAAATACTAAATTGATTCTTTCAACAGGGATGTCAACAATGCAAGAGATTAAAGATGCATTAGATGTTCTTACGATTTCTGGAGCCCAAAAAAGCAATATTTCAATTCTGCACTGTACATCAGAATACCCTGCTCCCTTCGATGAAGTAAATTTATCGGCAATAAAGTCGATAAAAAACGAATTTGATTTGAATGTTGGATATTCTGATCATACTTGTGGTACAGAAATTCCTATAGCAGCGGTAGCTTTGGGTGCAAAAATTATCGAAAAACATTTTACTTTAGATAGGGAAATGATAGGGCCGGATCACAAAGCCAGCGCTGATCCTAATGAATTAAAAACGATGGTGAATGCTATTAGAAATGTTGAACAGGCTATCGGTAATGGAATAAAAAGGCCGACAAAATCTGAAATTAATAATATTGTTGTAGTGAGGAAAAGTATTGTTGCTGCAAAAAATATAAAAAAAGATGATCTCTTTTCTGAAAAAAATCTTACAACAAAGAGACCGGCTGGCGGAATTAGTCCTATGATGTGGAGTAAATTAATAGGAAAAAAGGCCACAAAATCCTATGTTATGGATGAATTTATCGAATTCTAATAGAAAGAATGGAAAAAAAGATTTGTTTTGTGACTGGCACCCGAGCTGATTTTGGACACTATATGTCGGTTTTAAAAGAATTACGTAATACATTTGATATTTCTCTCATAGTCTGTGGCATGCATTTGTCAAATTATTATGGACTTACAATCAAAGAAGTTGAAAAATTAAAAGTACGAATTGCGGACAAAGTTGATTTCCTCTTTGAAAGTAATACACTTGCGTCGATGGGAAGATCAGTTGGACTGGCAATTCTTGGAATAATCCAAACATTGGAGAGAGAGAAGCCGGATATTTTAATGTTGCTTGGTGATCGAGGAGAAATGATAGCTGGAGCAATAGCAGCTGCATATATGAATATTCCAATAGCACACATTCATGGGGGCGAAATATCGGGAAGTATTGATAATAGCATAAGGCATGCGATAACTAAATTGGCACATGTTCATCTCGTCGCTCATGAACAAGCGAAGAATTACGTCATAAAAATGGGAGAAAACCCAAAATTTGTATTTAATGTTGGGGCTCCCTCTCTTGATACGATTCTAAATACAAAATGTGTTGACAAGAAAGCTTTATATAAAAAGTATTCTCTGGATTTAGATAGACTGTTTATCTTGTTTGTTTTCCATCCGGATACACAAGATTTCGAAAAAACTGACATTCAACTTGCTGTTATTTCTGAATGGTTTAAAAAAACAAGAATACAAACGATATGGATCCAGTCAAATTCTGATAGTGAAGGAAAGATAATAAATAATTACTTTAATACATTTTCTGAGAACGCTGATTATTTTAGAGGATTTAGCAATTTACCGTATACGGATTATTTAAGTCTTATGAAGAATGCGAGGTTTATGTTTGGAAACTCGAGTAGCGGAATCATTGAGGCCCCATCTTTTAAGCTTCCTGTAATAAACTTAGGTAATCGACAAAAAGATAGGATTAAAGCAAAGAACGTAATAGATGTTGGATTTGATCTGAAGGAGATTGATAAAGCATATATGACAATCATGAACAAAGAGGAATTCAAAAAGAAACTTAAAAATGTAAAAAATCCTTATGGAGAAGGAGATTCAGCAAAAAAAATATATAATATTCTAACAAATCTGTCTGATAGAGAACCCCTAATAAACTCGAAACACTTCTAAGAATTGTGTAATCTGATGACAAAGAGAATCATATATGGGGCAAGCGGACACGGAAAAGTCCTTGCTGATATTGTCGAGCAAAATGGGCAATCAATCTATTGTTTCGTTGATGATGATAAAACAAAATGGGAGGAAATATTTTTTGGACATGAGATCCATAGCCCTGATTTTCTATTTGATAATATTCCGAATAATGAATTCGAATGCATTATAGCTGTGGGAAATTGTAAAACAAGGGAAAGAATAGTCCAAAAATTAATCAATGGAGTAAAATATTTTAAGGCTATTCATCCCTCAGCACAAATTGCAAAAAATGTACATATTGGTGAAGGAACTGTGGTAATGGCAAATGTAGTAATAAATTCCGATTCATCGATTGGGAATCACTGCATTATTAATACATCTTCCAGTATAGACCATGATTGCTTTATACAAAATTTTGTCCATATTTCTCCAGGTGTTCATCTTGGAGGTAGAGTACAAATAGGAGATTTGACTTGGATCGGTTTAGGTGCTTCAATTGTAAACAACATTAATATAGGGGAAAATACAATCGTGGGTGCTGGTGCTGTTGTCATCCACGATGTAGATCAACATGTTGTTGTTGCAGGAAATCCAGCAAAGTATCTCAGAAAAAATTTATAATCATATATTTCATAGATTAGGTCTTGAGTCTTATAGAAAAATGCAGCTAGATTTTTGGAGATATAGATGTACAAGAATATAGAAAAACACCTTTTATCATCAGAAAGCACAATAAAAGACGCGATGTTAAATATAAATATTGGTGGACGGCAAATCGCAATTATTATAGATGAAGACAAAAAACTTTTAGGAACAGTTTCTGATGGGGATATACGAAGAGCTTTGCTTGAAGGACATTCTTTAGAATCATCTATAAAAAAAATTATGAATGAACATCCTTTTTGTGCAAATGAAGATTATTCTTTCACAAAGATTATTAATATAATGCAAGAGAATATACTAAATCAAATCCCAATCGTAAACTCAAATAATCAAGTCATTGATATATATTTTCTACATGATTTTAGAAATATACCTCTTTCTAATCCCGATATTACACATAAAGAAATTAAAATTATTAATGAAGTTCTTAATACAGAATCCTTAAGCATAGGGCCAAAAATTATTGAATTTGAACAAAAGATTTCTAATTATATTGGCACAAAATTTGCGATAGGCGTTAATAGTGGAACGAGTGCCCTCCATCTATGTATGAAAAGTTATGGGATCAAGGATGGAGATGAAGTAATAACCACCCCGTTTAGTTTTATTGCCTCAGCGAATTGCGTATTGTTTGAACGTGCAAAACCTGTTTTTGTTGATATTGAAGAAGATAGTTTATGTATAGATGTTGATTTGATTGAAGAGAAAGTAACGGAAAAAACAAAAGCAATCCTTCCAGTTCATGTTTTCGGTCATCCATGTGATATGGATGAAATATTATCACTAAGTCGCAAATATAATCTGATAGTGATTGAAGACGCCTGCGAAGCTATTGGAACTGAATATAAAGGGAAAAAGATGGGAACTTTTGGTAATGTCGGAGTTTTTGCTTTTTACCCGAATAAACAGATCACAACAGCAGAAGGTGGAATGATAGTCACGAATGATGAACGAATAAGTTCCTTATGCAAGAGCATGAGAAATCAAGGCAGAGATGACACAGACAACTGGCTTGCTTTTAAACGTTTAGGATATAACTACAGAATGAATGAATTAAGTGCAGCCATGGGAATAATTCAGTTAGAAAGAATCGATGAAATATTAGCAAAAAGGAACTCTATTGCATCCCAATATAGCGAGAGATTGAAGGTTATTCAAGATATAATGATTCCATCTTTGCCCCAAAACGGAAAAATGAGCTGGTTTGTTTATGTAATAAGATTAAATAGTGAAAAATACTCAAGATCTGATAGAGATGATATAATAGCGAAATTAAGAAGAATCGGTATTAATTGTAGTAATTATTTTACTCCAATTCATCTCCAACCGTTTTATGTCGAATCCTTCGGATTTAAGATAGGTGATTTTCCTATCACTGAGCGAGTTTCAGGATCAACCATTGCACTTCCGTTTTACAACAACATCAATACATCTCAAATTGATTATGTGTGCGAAAGTCTGAAAAATCTTCTTCAAAAAAAATGATTCTATGCTTTTTTAAACAATAATAGCCTGCCACGAAATTCCAACTCATTATATTTTAGATTAAGGGGAAGAGGAAAGATGAAGCTTATAGCCGAAACAGCCTGGCATCACCAAGGTGAGTTTGAATTCATGCTCCAACTTATTAATACGATTAACAAAAAAGCTTCGGCTGATATCTTAAAGTTACACCTTACCTTGGACTTGGATGAATATATGGCTTCAGATCATCCGCTTTATGAAGACACAAAGACGTGGCTATTTACCAAAGATCAGTGGAATGAAATTATTGAACTGGTTATTTCAGGTGATAAGGAGTTGATGCTACTTTTCAATGATACCAAAGCTGTTGAATTTGGTATGCCCCTCAACCCGACCCATGTGGAGATTCATTCTGCATGTCTTAATGATATTAATTTGCTGGATGCTTTGAGACAGAATTTATGCAGTAAAACAATGGTAGTTTTGGGAGTCGGAGGATCGTCACTATACGAAATTGAAAATGCCATCAATATACTTCGGCATCCGAACGTTGTGCTTATGTTTGGTTTTCAGAATTACCCTACGAGATATGAAGATATCAATTTTACAAAAATGCGTCGAATCATGAGGCTTTTCCCTGAGTTCGTATTTGGATATGCAGACCATACAGCCTGGAATGAAACTAATAATCTACTTATTACTGTCTTAGGTGCAGCGTTGGGCATGGATTACATTGAAAAACATGTAACCATAGCTTATGGAAAGGATCGTATTGATTGGGTTGCAGCCGTAACTATCGATATGTTTAACGAAATCAAAGAAAAGATGAACATTCTTGACCAGTGCAATGAGGATGGTCTACTCCATCTAAATGAGAGTGAAAAGAAGTCCTCAATTTTCGGACCTATGAAAAAGGCTGCTGTTTTGACAAAGGATGTAATGGTCAACGAAAAATTTACTAAAAAGATGGTGACATTTAAAAGAACTGTTCAGACGTCTGATTTGTCGCAAGTCGATGTGTTGCAAAGCATAGAAATTAAAGTATTTACGCGGAATTTAAAGAAAAATACCATACTTATGCATGCAGATCTGCAAAAAGGTTAGTAGATGATCTGCATTCTATTTTAAGGGATTTATTTATGAAAGTAGGATTTCTTATTACTGGGAGGTTTAAATCAACCAGATTACCTAAAAAGCTTTTGCTGGAGATATGTTCTCGCCCTATCTTATGCCACATGATTGACCGAATCAAACTGTCAAAGATAGTCGATGAAATAGTGCTCTGTACATCAACTAATAAACAAGACGATCCTCTGGAAGAATTAGCTCAAAAAGAACAAATATCTGTATTCAGGGGAGATGAAGATGACGTAGTTAAAAGACTTTATGATGCATCCGTGCAGTATAATCTGGATTACCTGCTGAACATTACTGCTGATTGCCCATTTGTTGATCCAGTTTATGCTGATGAGATTGTGAAAGCCTTTGAGTCGACCGGAGCCGATCTGATCCGCGCATTTGGATTACCGCATGGGGCGTTCAGTTACGGAATACGGCCGACTGCACTTGAAAAGGTCATGGAAATAAAGGAAGACAGAGAAACTGAGGTCTGGGGACGATATTTCACAGACATAGATCTCTTTAACGTGTACGATTTACCCATAAAAAATCCGTTGCATCGACAGCCCGGTTTGCGAATGACCCTCGATTATCCTGAGGATTTTGCTTTTTTTGAGGCTGTGTTCGACCATCTCTACAAGGAAGATAATGTTTTCAGCCTAGATGAAATCCTCAATCTTTTGCAGAAACATCCAGAGATCGTAATGATTAATCGGGATTGTGCAAAGTCATTCCTGAAACGTTTTAGGCGCCAGGGAGAGATATATCTGAAACCAAGATATGAGATTACCAAGGCCGCAATTATCGGGTGTGGATCAATCGGTCAAAGACACATTCGTAATCTACAGAAGTTGGGGGTCACGGATATTGTAGCGCTTCGCAGCAGGAAAGGACATTATCAGGATCTGCCCGCCGAGTTTGCCGTTCATGAAGTCGATGACTGGCATAAGCTGCTTGAGCAGCATGTTGATATTGCCATAGTGAGTAATCCGACTAGCATGCATATGGAAACAGCCTCTCGCCTTTTGCCTTGGGCCAAGGGAATTTTTGTTGAAAAACCTTTAGGGCATTCTATCGATAAGATAGATAAATTTCTTGAACAGGTTGAAAAATCCAAGGCAATCTTGTATGTTGGCTATAATTTGGTGTTTCACAAGGCCGTTCAGGTGGTCAAGGAATTTCTTAGTAAGGACGATATCGGTGCAACATTATCCTTTCAGGCACAAGTTGGGTACTGGTTGCCCAAATGGCATCCTTATGAGGATTTTAAAAAAGCCTATTATGCCAGGAAGGATCTCGGAGGTGGAGTCATTATGACGCTTATCCACGAAATTCATCTCGCCCAGGAGTTTTTTGGTGATGTGGCATCGGTCTATTGTTTGATATCTCCTTCAGATGTGCTACCACTCAAGGTCGACACAATTGCAGATCTGATGATGCACCATAAATCTGGTGTTGTAAGTCAACTCCACCTGGATTTTGTCCAGCTTCCCTTGCATCGTTCGGGTGTGATTTCTTGTGAAAAAGGCTGGATCCGTTATGATTTGGCAAATGGTATAGTGTTTGCCCAGATTGACGGGGAGGATACACCTGAATGTCTTTGGGAAGAAACTGATTATGATTCGAACCAACAGTACCTCGATGAAATGCAGGCCTTCCTTCGGTTTGTACGTGAGGGCAGAATTCGACATCCGTTTGATGCCTGGCATGCCGTGCATACTATGGCAATAGTGGATGCGGCTTTTGCCTCGGCAAGCTGTGGCGCAGTAAAAGAGGTCGCCGATCGGGCGATTTCAACAACGCTCGGCTGAAAACAGTGCGCATAAGGAAAACGCTGTGATAAAAGAGAAATTTGACCTGACGAAAAAAAATATATTGGTTGTTGGCGGCAGAGGGTATCTCGGACGTCGTTTCTGCGAGGCATTACATGAATTCGGTGCCAAAGTTATTTCTGCGGATCTACCTACTTCTTCAAGAGCCGCGAAGACTGCGGTCGATGCAGTTACTCTAAAAGGTGTGGAACAACATGATATCGATGTAACCGATGTTAGCTCTGTGAAGAGGTTTATTGACGGCTTGTTGGAAGAAGTCTCGCGCATCGATGTGCTCATCTACAGCGTTACCGCAAAATCTACGGATTTTTTTGCGCCTTTTACAGAGTGTTCTCTCGAAGGCTGGCAAAAGGTTTTTAAGGCTGAAATGGATGGCCTTTTCCTGGTAACCCAACAGGTGGGACGTTCGATGGAAAAGATAAACCAGGGAAATATCATTTTTTTGTCATCTATGTATGGAGTTGTTGGGAATGATCAGCGCATTTATAATGATGCCAATCTTTCGATGCTCTATGTGGGCAACGATGCGGATACAAGTGAAAATAAGGAGAAGCGGATCTATTCCCATGCAGCTTATCCTGCCGTCAAGGGCGGTGTAATCGCCCTTACCCGCTACTTAGCGGCATATTGGGAAGGACGGAATATTCGAGTGAATTGTGTTTCGCCCGGTGGTGTGGAGCATGCCGGTGAAAACAGAAAATTTGTCCAACAGTACAGTTCCCGTGTGCCCTTGGGGCGTAAGGCAACGGTTGATGAAATTGCCGCAGCTATCGTTTTCCTGGCTTCTGATGCTGCGAGCTACATTAACGGGCACAATTTGATAGTCGATGGGGGATGGACCGCGTGGTAGCCTCGGTAAAAAATAGTTGGCAGACAAATTGGTGGTGGCGTGTCGGTTTACACGATCCCAACTTGCATTGGAGCAGATGATAATGACTAAGGATAAGTTGACAAGGAGACTAAGCAATGAGGTACTGTAAACGATGTGTTATGCCGGATACCCGTCCTGGAATTAAATTTAATGAAGAAGGAATTTGTTATCCGTGCGTAAATCATGAACGGAAGACAAAAGTAACATGGGACGACAGGTGGCGACAGCTTGAAGAACTGGCAGATAGGTATCGTGTTTCCAATGGTGACTACTATGATTGCATAATTGCTGCGAGCGGAGGGAAGGACAGCCACTATCAGACCTATATTTTCAAGGAAAAATTGGGAATGAATCCTTTGCTGGTGTCTGTAGATAATGTAAGTTGGACCCAAACAGGAAGGATGAATTGGGACAATATTCGAACCAGATTCGGTGTTGATGCCCACATGATAAGTCTCAGCCCGAGAACCTGCAAAATAATGTTTCGAAAGGCTTTTGAAAAGCTTGGTTCTCCGACATGGTATTTTGACTTGGCTATTTACGCCTATCCCTTGCAGGCTGCCATTAAGCTCAATATCCCTCTTATTGTTTATGGAGAAAATACAAATTACGAACGGGGAGGCCCAAATATCAAGGAAACTTACAGCGCCCTTGATCAAATAAATAACGACGTGGTGAAGCCTGTCCCCTGGGAAGAATGGCTTGACAAAGACTGTACAAAGAATGATGTACTGCCAGCCATCTATCCAAACCAGGAAGAAATTGCAAACGCCAAACTTGATCCTATTTTTCTCAGTTATTTTGTGCCTTGGAGTAGTTACGAAAACTGGCAATTTGCCAAATCTGTTGGCTTCAAAGATTTGGATGATACCGGTGAATGGCACAGGGATGGATTCTCACAACAATACGATCAGATTGACACAATTGGTTACACAATCCACACTTGGATGAAATTTCTCAAATTCGGTCATTGGATTACTACTGATTATTGTAGTCTCTATATCAGAGAAGGAAGAATGACCAGGGAAGAAGCGGTCAAACTTGTTAATGAGGAAGAATACAAGCTTGACCGCAAAATGCTGAAAGATTTCATCGACTTTTGTGGGTATACAGAGGATGAATTCTGGCAGATTGCGGAAAAATTTGCCAACAAGGATATTGTGGAAAAGCGTGATGGAGTCTGGCGCTTAAAGGAGCCATGCCGGTAAGATAGGCCGGGCTATGAATCAGATATTGGAGAAAATCTGTGTTGAAAGGATTAGATGAATAAAATGAATCACACCCCTTCACAGCTAATGAGGCCTTTTGCCCATATCAAGCCGAAAAAAGGCTGGCAACTCATCGAGTTTAAGGAACTAGTACAATATAGAGACCTGTTTTATTTCCTTGTTGTCAGGGATATAAAGGTGAGATACAAGCAGACTGTCCTTGGTGGATTATGGGCAATCATTCAGCCATTTTTTGCCATGGTGGTGTTCACACTCTTTTTTGGAAAACTGGCCAAAATGCCCTCGGACGGCATCCCATATCCCATTTTTAATTATACTGCCATGGTGGCATGGACCTATTTTGCAAATTCAATCACAAGTGCCAGCAACAGCCTTATTAATGAGAGTAACTTGATATCTAAGGTATACTTTCCCAGGCTTATTGTTCCCCTGTCACCGGTCCTGGCAGGTTTATTGGACTTTTTCCTAGCCTTTATTGTGTTAATCGGTATGATGTTTTATTTTCACATTTATCCTACCGTCAAGATTTTGTTTGTGCCTTTCTTAGTTATCCTCATGATGTTAACTGCAAGCGGCGTCGGTATGTTTCTCGCTGCATTGAACGCCAAGTATAGGGACATAAGATATACAGTACCATTTTTGGTGCAACTGTGGATGTTTGCCTCACCCATAGTCTATCCTTCTTCGTTGGTACCTGAGAAATATCGACTCATGTACGCTTTAAATCCTATGGTTGGCGTTGTTGAGGGTTTTCGCTCCGTCTTGCTGGGAACCGTTGCCTTCCCTACACAGATAGTCCTGGTTTCCACTTTAGTAAGCATGATTCTGTTTGTAATCGGCCTGTTCTATTTCAAGCAAATGGAACGGCATTTTGCAGACATAATCTGACAGTGGGAACAAAACGATGATGAACGCGGATCTTACCTGTTTTCTCGGGAGAAAACCCAATGTATACGGGAAAAGAGATATCAATCATCGCATTGGTTCCCATGGGCGTAATTTTGCTTTGAAAGGAATGAATTTAATTTAATAATGTCTTCAACTATCATAGAAGTTAAAAACCTCTCCAAGCGCTACCGTATTGGTGCAAGAGAAAAAGGCTACAAGACATTTCGCGAAGCTATTATCAATGGCATCACTGCTCCGATAAGAAATTTTGGCCGCTTGAGGAAACTAACCAGGTTTGATGAGAATTCAGACGACACCATCTGGGCCCTCGATGATGTTTCTTTTAATGTGAAAGACTGCGAGGTAATCGGCATAATCGGCAGAAATGGATCAGGTAAAAGTACGCTCCTCAAGATTCTATCCAAAATTACTAATCCCACCTCAGGCGAAGTGAAAATCTTCGGTCGAGTTTCCTGTCTTCTTGAAATAGGCACAGGGTTCCATCCAGAGCTTACAGGCAGGGAAAATATTTATCTGAATGGAGCTATTCTTGGCATGCGTAGGAAAGAAATCAACCGAAAGTTGGATGAAATCGTAGATTTCGCAGAAATAGAAAAGTTTATTGACACTCCTGCCAAACGATACTCCAGCGGTATGTACGTGCGCCTGGCTTTTGCAGTCGCGGCACATTTGGACCCGGACATCCTACTCGTGGATGAAGTACTTGCTGTTGGCGATGTTGCATTTCAGAAAAAATGTCTGGGAAAAATGGAAAGTGCTGGAAAGGAGGGCCGAACAGTAGTGCTTGTATCCCACAACATGGCAAGCATAATCAATACTTGCCAGCGTGCCATTCTGATTGATTCGGGCCATGTTGTAGCAGATGGAAAGGCTAAGGAGGTCATTCAGCAGTATTTGGCAATAGCAAGTTCGCTTAGTGGAGAAATTGTATGGCCGGATATTGAAACTGCACCGGGGAATGATCTTGTACGTCTTGGCGCGGTACGTATCCTTCAGGATGGAATTGGAACCCCTACTGGCGATATGGATATATCAAAAGAAATTCTCATCCAAATTGAATACAGAGTTTTACAGGAAGGACCTCGTTTATGCACAGCTCTTTGGTTGCATGATCAGATGGGTGTTAATGTACTGGCATCAGGAAATGCCAATTATATAAGTCTGACAAAAGATCCCTGGTATGGGAAACCCCACCCGCGAGGCTTATTTCAATCTGTATGTCGTATTCCGGCTAATTTCTTGAATGATGGTAGATATAGCATCACCGCTATTGTTGCTAAAGTTCCTAATGATGACCAGATATTTGAAAAAAACGTGGTATCCTTCGATGTCCAGGATATAGGGGAGATGCGTAAAGAACACTATGTTGGAGTTTGGCTGGGTGTTGTTCGTCCTAAGCTGACCTGGAAAACTGAGAAGATCAGTCTGTGATTAGATTTTTCTGAATAGCGAGGTTTAAACTGTGGTTACTGCGTGGAAACAAGAAATTGACAAATTGTGCGGCATTTTGTTTAAACTTTCCTTCCTTGGATATGATGGCGCTGAATACAGTGTTGATGAAGGGTTTCGGATTTGGCAAGAATTGACGATTGATGTAAGAGAGAAAAAGCGATCAATATACCTCATTGGAAACGGCGCCAGCGCCTCCATGGCCAGTCACTTTGCCGCTGACCTCGCAAAAAATGCCCATTTACACGCAGAGGTTTTTTCTGACCATTCTCTCATCACTGCCATATCAAATGACATGGGCTACAAGCGGGTATTCGCTGAGCCTTTGCGATGTCGCGCTAAAAAAGGAGATATGCTTGTGGCCATAAGCAGTTCCGGCAACTCTAAGAACATTCTATGCGCTACTGAAATTGCCCGAAAAATCGGTTTGAAAATTATAACCCTTTCTGCTATGTCGCCTCAAAATCCGCTCAGGTCATCAGGGAACCTTAACATTTATGTCCCTGCTCAAACATATGGTTATGCTGAAACATGCCACGCAGCGATACTGCACCACTGGATGGATATGGTAGAAACTTCATCCTCCTGAGTGCAGTGGAAAAATTTATACTCCCATTACATCAAGGGATGTGCATAGCACAACGATTTTGGTTGATTGGAGAGAAGAAGATACGATGAATGAAATGGAAAAGATAAAACCGCTTGATGACCTGAGTAAAATATTAGAAGTTCTAAAGGACAATCAAAAGACAATCGTCCACTGCCACGGCTGCTTTGATCTCTTGCATCCCGGGCATATTAAACATTTTCAGGCTGCAAGAAACATGGGAGATGTCCTGGTCGTGACTGTTTCGCCGGACAAGTTCGTAGACAAAGGTCCAGACAGGCCGATGTTCAATCAAAACCTTAGAGCAGAGAGCATAGCTGCCCTTGCTTGTGTCGACTACGTAGCAATTAACAAATGGCCTACTGCTGAGGAGACGCTGAGACTTCTGAGGCCACACATCTATGTCAAGGGTCAGGAATTCGAAAATATGCAAGACAAGACCGGTAAGATTCAAAGAGAGCATAAAATTATCAAAGAAATAGGTTCAGAAATGCGTTTCACCCAAGAAATAGTTTTTTCTTCAACGGAGCTGCTTAGTAAGAGTTTTCTACAGAAACCATGAAAAAGATTTCCACCAATGATATGACTATTGAAACCCTTATTTAAAAAACAAGCTGCAAGAGAAATATGATACGCGAAAAAATACTTTCCTTTGATGATCTTCATAAGAAAATCAAGGACCATCAAAAGGCCGGGGAGAAAATCGTTTTATGTTACGGCATCTTCGGCGTTTTGCATATAGGGCACATCCGTTATTTGAAATCAGCCAGAAAATACGGCGATTTAGTTGTGGTTGTTCTTACTCCGGATAAGTACGCGGAAAATAGCAAAAAACAGGTTTATGAATCTATGCGAGCAGAAGCGCTGGCGCATTTGGATTGGGTAGATGCGGTTGCAGTAAACACACATGATAATGTTGAAAATATCCTTACTAGGCTGAAGCCTGATGTGTATGCAAAAGGATTTGAGTCTGTCCTCAGCGCAAAAAAATCTAGTCAGAATGTTCAAGAAGAAAGGATCTGTCAAAATCTGGGAATAAAGTATGTCGTTGCAGAAGAAAGCGGTTTTTCCTCAACGAGTGAAATTAACATTTATCACTCTCATATATCTGAAGATATACTGAATTACATATATTTATTTAAACAAAGACACGTCGCGGATGATTTGCTGCGCTCGCTTGATGAGCTTCAAAACTTGAAAGTTCTTGTTGTTGGCGATACGATTCTGGACGAGTATCAATACTGTACAGCTATTGGGAAGTCCTCCAAGGACCCGACACTAGCTGTCAAGTATGAAAGCCGGGATCTTTTCGCCGGGGGTGTTTTGGCCGTGGCCAATCACGTGGCGAATTTTGCCAGCGAGGTCACTCTGTTAACTGTATTGGGGGAAGGCGATAATCATGAGGAATTCATCCGCTCAGAAATAAAACCTAATGTCATGCCACTTTTTGTTTTCAAACCGGGTGCCCCAACATTGATCAAGACACGGTTTGTTGACGGCTATTCCATGCACAAGCTTTTCGAAGTCTACACCATGGATGATTCTTTCCTTGGAGAGGATCAGGATCATGAACTTTGTCAGATGGTCCAACAACAATTGCCAAATTACGATTTAGTGATAGTAGCAGACTATGGTCACGGAGCCTTGAGTAAAAACATGATTACAGTCCTGTCCGAACATGCTCCTTTTCTGGCTGTGAATACCCAATCAAATGCCGGTAACCGTGGCTTTAATACAATAAGGAAATATCCAAAGGCCGATTACGTTAGTTTGGCCGAGCATGAAGTACGCCTGGAAATGCGTGATATTTCCGGAAAATTGTTTCCTTTGGTATCCAAACTCATAAAAGAAATGTCTTGTCGTCAATTTGTGGTTACTCGAGGGAAGAAAGGGTGTATGGTTGTTGATAAAACAGCCAGTTTGATTCAAGTGCCCAGTTTTTCAGAGGTCGTGGTTGACCGTGTTGGTGCAGGAGATGCTTTTTTCGCCATTACTGCCATGCTGTCCGAACGAGGTGTGTCGAATGAAATCCTTGGATTTATCGGTAATGTAATAGGCTCCATTGCTGTAGGGACTATGGGAAATAAGAAGGCTATTGAAAAGCCGCATTTACAGGAATACATCAGCTCGCTTTTAAAATAGAAAAAAGACTGGACATTCAAGCTGAAAAAATGTAAACGAACACCATTTGTCCGGCTTTAAACCTAAAATATGTCTTCACTATTTGACACTTCCAAGCTCAAACTTTTATCACTGTCTGAGAGAGTTCACGATTTAGCTGTTTCAGATATTAAACGGATTGAACCAATTCCCCAAAGGAATTCATCTCTTGAAGTGGTAGCCGATCGCATTATCATCGCAAGGAACCGAGGGGCAGCCGTAATTCTGATGATGGGAGCCCATGTATTACGCTCCGGAATGCAACGATATCTCATTGACCTCATGGAGGGCGGCTATATTTCGTGTATCGCCATGAACGGGGCTTGCGTCATCCACGATTTTGAACTCGCGCTTGTCGGAGGAACAACTGAAAATGTGGCCCGATATATTAAGGAAGGCCAGTTTGGTCTATGGAAAGAAACAGGAGAAATCAATGACATCGTCAGGGAAGCAGCCACGGATGGAATTGGATTGGGAGAAGCTGTTGGTAGAAGAATAGAAAACGGGAATTTCCCACATAAAGAGATCAGTATTTTAGCCGCAGGATACCGCCTGGGTATTTCTCTCACCGTACATGTAGGCATTGGATATGACATTGTTCATGAGCATCCAAATTTTGACGGCGCAGCTTACGGGAAAACCAGCTACATTGATTTTTTAAAATTGACAAGGATCTTAGAGTCCCTCGAAGGCGGAGTGGTCATGAACTTTGGAAGTGCAGTCATGGCCCCAGAGGTTTACCTAAAGGCACTGGCTATGGTACGTAATGTAGCCAAACAGAAAAACCGTGAGATTAAAAAGTTTACTATGCTTGTTTGTGATTTACACCCGTTGTCGGATGACTTCCATCAAGAACCCCCAAAGAACAGACCGGAGTATTTTTTTCGACCCTGGAAAACCATGCTTGTACGGACAGTTGCCGATGGCGGGGAAAGTTTTTATGTGAACGGAGACCACACGGATACCGTATCTCAGCTATGGGCTGCAATATACAGAGCTGAAAAGGATAAAAGAGAGAGGCGCAAAAAGGAAAATGAATGATTTGAAAACTGTTTTAGTCACCGGGGGGGCCGGATATGTGGGTTCAGTGCTGGTTCCAAAACTCCTTAGTGCAGGTTATAAAGTAAAAGTTCTTGACCTGTACATTTATGGTGGACATGTCCTGAACAGCGTAAAAGACAATCCAAATCTTATAGAAATCAGGGGCGATATCAGAGATAGGGAGTTGCTAAAAAAGGAAATTCCTGGTACGGATGTGGTGATCCACCTGGCCTGTATTTCAAATGATCCCAGCTATGAACTTGACCCTGAATTAGGCAAATCAATCAATTACGATGCTTTTCTTCCCCTTGTAGACATTTCAAAAAAATCTAGGGTAAAAAGGTTTATTTATGCCTCAAGTTCAAGTGTTTATGGCATAAAACAAGAAGAAGACGTAACAGAGGATCTACCATTAGAGCCTTTAACTGAATATTCAAAATATAAGGCAAAATGTGAAGAAGTGCTTTTGAGAGAAGCTTCCGATGATTTTATTGTCTCAATTATCAGGCCTGCAACTGTATGTGGCTACTCCCCTCGCATTAGACTTGATCTTACAGTTAATATATTAACTAACCACGCTATAAATAAAGGGGAAATTATTGTGTTCGGTGGCGCACAAAAACGTCCGAATATTAATATTAAAGATATGGCAGACCTTTATGTTTACTTGATAGAGTTGCCAGATGAAAAAGTTCATATGCAAATTTACAATGCTGGTTATGAAAATTATCAGGTAATAGATATTGCAAAAATGGTTCAGTCAGTAATAAGTAATGAAATTCCTATCAAAGTAGTTCAAACAGATGATATTCGATCATATCAAGTATCTTCAAAGAAAATTAAAGAACAATTAAATTTTTCCCCTAAACATTCAATTGAAGAAACAATATTAGATCTTAAAAGGGCGTTTAATAAAGGCTTGATTCCAGATCCGTTTGAGAATATAAAATACTATAATATAAAGACAATGCAGGCAATAAAATTAAAATAGAATCATGGATTTCACAAATAAAGGTATAATGATGAAGGTAAAATATTCATATCTTGAACAACAATTTCAAAATCATAAGGAAATATTCGGCGCCCTTAATGAGCTTATAGCAACAGGAGACTATACTCTAGGGATAAAAGTAGAGGAATTTGAAGAGAGATTTGCTATCCTTATTGGAGCAAAATATGCAATTGGGGTTAATTCTGGAACAGATGCTCTCTTTCTATCTTTAAAAGCCGTTGGTGTTGGTATAGGAGATGAAGTAATAACTGCTCCAAATACTTTTATAGCTACAGTAGGAGCAATAGTTGCTTCCGGAGCGAAGCCAGTTTTTGTTGATGTGCTCAATGATTACACAATAGATCCAGATTTAATAGAAAGGGCCATAACTACAAACACAAAAGCAATAATTCCTGTTCATTACGCGGGTCATCCTGCTGATATGACTACAATTATGCAAATCGCAGAGGATCATAACCTTCTGGTTATTGAAGATACTTGTCAGGCAATCAGTGCGGCCATAGGAGAAAGAAATGTTGGCACATTTGGAATAACAGGTGCTTTTAGCCTCCATCCTTTAAAGAATTTAAATGTCTGGGGAGATGGAGGAGTAGTGGTAACCGATTCTGAGGAAATCCGTAATAAAATATGTCTTTTGAGAAACCATGGCCTTAAGAACCGTGATAATGTTGAAATTTTTGGCTACAATAGTCGACTTGATTCACTACAGGCTATTGTGGGGAATCATCTAATTAGAGATATTCAGGATATCACAGAGAAGAGGATCAAGTGGGCCAATAAGATTGATGCCGGGCTTGATGACCTTAAAGACTTCATAACCATTCCAGAGCGGGAGACGAACAGGCGGTATGTTTACCATCTCTATATGCTGATGGTCAAAGACCGAGATGAACTCCTGTCGTATCTTATCGAGAATGGAATCGAAGCTAAAGTCCATTATCCGATCCCCTTGCATCTTCAGGAAGCTACCGCACATTTGGGATACAAAAAAGGGGACTTCCCCGTAACCGAGTCCCAGTGTCAATCAATAATAACACTGCCGGTTCACCAACACTTAGAAGAAAAGCAAGTGGACTACATGATCAGCAAAATCCATCGATTTTATTCCTAATTTGATCATGAAAGTCAAATACCTTGATCTTCATAGACAATTTGATGACCCAGCTCTCTGGGCCGCTATTAAGCAGGAGCTTGAGCTTTGTCAGTTTGTCATGGGTCAGGAAGTTGAAAGGTTCGAGTCCAATTTTGCACAATTGTGCCAGACTCCATTTGCGCTGGGACTCAATTCCGGAACGGACGCGATCTTTTTGGCCCTGAAGGCCCTCGAAATAGGCCCTGGCGATGAAGTTATAACGGTACCCAATAGCTTCTTTGCTACGGCAGGCGCCATAGTGGCCGCAGGCGCAAAGCCTGTATTCGTGGATGTGGGCATGGACTACAATATCAACGTTGACTTGATTGAACCGGTTATCACCAAAAAGACCCGGGCCATCCTGCCAGTACATCTGACAGGGAATCCGGCAAATATGCCTAAAATAATGGAGATAGCACGCTGTTCAGGGATTTACGTACTGGAGGATGCTGCCCAGGCCGTGGGCGCATCTATTGATGGAAAGGTTGTGGGCTCTTTCGGTGATGCCGGATGCTTTAGCCTTCATCCCCTAAAAAATCTGAATGTTTGCGGTGACGGCGGTGTGCTTGTAACATCGTCACAGGGGATCTATGAAAGGGTAAAACTGCTGAGAAACCATGGCCTTAAGGACAGGGATGAAATTGAGCTGTTTGGGTACAACAGCAGACTGGATACGATCCAGGCTGCGGTGGCCAACCATGTTTTGAAGAAGCTCGCCACAATCACGGAGAGGAGGAGAAAAAACGCCCGGATATACGATAACGTTTTGAAAGACTTGGGTGATTTTGTTAGCCTACCCCCTCGAAGGACTCATGTATTAGAGGTTTTTCATACCTATGTTATTCAGGTAAAAAGCAGGGACGAATTGATAGCCTATTTAAGTGATCACGGGGTGGAAGCAAAAATACATTATCCTATTCCAATACACTTACAGAAACCATTTCGGAGTTTGGGTTATAGAGAAGGTGATTTTCCTGAATGTGAAAAACAATGCGAGTCGATTCTTACGCTGCCCATACACCAACATCTGACAGAGGACCAGCTGTATTATGTGACAGATTTGGTCAAGAGATTCTACAAAAATGGATGAGTCGATGTCACATCAAAGTCTTTGGGAGCAAGAAAGGTTGCCACATTTGACATAAAAATCGAAAACGATGGTCATCACTACAATATCTGGGATTTAGCGCAGGTTCAATTTTAGTCAGAAATATGATGGTTTGCTGTAAAAAACGAGAAATACCATAATTAAGGTATAAAATGACAGATTATATTAAGAAGGCCAATCAGGTAAGGAAAGATGTGATAGAGGTCGCGGTTAAGAATGGGGCAGGTCACATAGCTCCCTCTCTGTCTTGCATTGATATTTTGACAGCGCTCTATTATAGGGTAATGAATATTTCAGATTCTCCCCTTTGGGAAGATAGAGATCGATTAGTATTTTCTAAAGCACACGGCTGCTATGGGCTCTATTCGATTCTTTCAGATATAGGATATCTTGATAGAAGGGACTGGGTTACCTTCTACAAAGGCAGTTTTCTGTCAGGATGCTTGGAAGGGACAGCGAAAATCGGAATTGAGGTTTCCTGTGGAGCCCTTGGCCATGGTTTGCCGATGGCTGTCGGAATAGCATTTGGGGCAAAACTGCAAAACAAAAAGTACAGAGTATATTGCGTAATAGGGGATGGTGAAATGCAGGAAGGCTCCAATTGGGAGGCAGTTCAATTTGCAGCAAAGCATAGACTCTGGAACCTAACTGTAATAGTAGATAACAACAGATTGCAGGCCATGGATTTTGTTGACAAAATATTGACTATTGAGGGGAGGGAGGACGATCTTCATAGAAAAATGAAAGCGTTCGGTTTTGAAGTGGAAACCTGCGATGGACATAATCCTGAAGAAATCATTTCGGCCATTGAAAAGTGGCTTAGGGATCAAGAAAAACTTAACGCCCCGCAAGTCCTGATCGCTGACACGATTAAAGGGTATGGGTTGCTTTGTATGGAAAACATGCCAAAGTTCCATTTTCGTCTGCCCACTGAAGATGAATTAAAGATGGGGAACCGCTATGAATGATAATATTAAGAATTTCAGAGGGGAGATTGTAAACAGCATCATTCCTTATGCAGAGAAGGATAATAAGATTGTTCTGCTTGTATGTGATATGGGTTTTAGTGTTACTGATAAATTCAGAGACCAATTTCCGGATAGATTTTTTAATATGGGTATAATGGAACAGGGGACAGTTGGGATTGCTGCAGGTATGGCCATGACAGGCCTGATTCCGGTTGTCTATTCAATCGTAAATTTCTTGGTCTTTCGTGCTCTTGAACAAATAAGGAACGACGTGGTAATGCAGAATCTGAATGTCAAGTTTATCGCTACAGGAGTGAATAACTATTTCAGGTTTCTTGGGGATTCGCATTGTTGCGGCGAAGATGACAAGAAGATTATGCAGTTGATAAATATGAAAGTATTCGATCCTTATGAGAGCGAAAAAACCAGTTTTGAAAAATTAGTTGATAAATGGATTTGTGATCCGAATGCCGGATATATGAGGGTATGACGAAGAAAGACTACTCTGGGAGTTGAAGTAATATTAAATGAGAAGCGAATCGATCGTCGTGACTACAAAAGCTCTCGCTGGACAGAAAGGCGATCATTGTTATGAATAGATTGATTCTCGATGGACACAAGCTTTCTTGGCACAAAGATCGTGTTGACGCGTGGCTAAACGGTGAAAGGATTGCCCCTATAACCATAGACTGTTCTCTAACACGGGCATGCACTTACCGATGCGTTTATTGCTATGGCCAACTCCAGGGAAATGACGAGAAAAGGATGACCAAGGATGTTATTTTCCGATTTCTTGACGATGCGGCAGAAATTGGGGTCAAGGCCGTAAGTTTCGTGAGCGATGGAGAGAGCACGTGCTCTCCTCATCTTTATGATGCGATTCTGAGAGGAAAAGACAATGGCTTGGATATGGCCTTGGGAACAAATGGGTTATTGCTTAAGCATGAACGTCTGGATGAGATTTTGCCTATTCTTACATATCTAAGGTTTAATATATCTGCTGGTGAAGAAGATAGATATGCTGAGATACACGGATGCAAAAGGGACTGCTATTTCAAGGTAATCAATACTATTAAAGAATGTGTGAGAACAAAGAGCGAAAATAAACTTGATGTAACTATTGGTTTACAAATGGTTTTACTGCCTAAATTTCAAGACCAGGTAATTCCTTTGGCTGAATTAGGGAAAGAACTTGGCGTTGATTACCTTGTAATAAAGCATTGTAGTGATGACGAAATGGGTAGCCTTGGTATTAATTATTCGAACTATTTTGACATGATTAATTTGTTGGAAGAAGCTGAAAAACATTCTGATGATAAGTATCTAGTTAAGGCAAAATGGTCTAAAATATTAAGTTATGGAAAGCGTATTTATTCCCGCTGTTATGGACCACCATTTATTATGCAATTTTCCGGGTCAGGATTGGTAGCTCCTTGCGGAATGTTTTTCAATAAAAGATATAAAAAATATCATATTGGGAATATTGCGGATAAATCATTTAAGGAAATCTGGAAAAGCGAACGCTATTGGGAAGTTCTTAACCTTATCGCCTCTGAAAAATTTGATGCGAAGACGATGTGCGGCTCACTCTGTCTGCAGCACAAGGTTAATGAATTTTTGTGGGATTTAAAGATGGGTAAAATGATTTTAAAACAACCTGTAGGTGAGCCGCCAATGCATCATAATTTTGTGTAGGGGTAATCTATGAATTGTCCAATTTGTGAAACTATAGCAGGTAATTATCGCAGACAAGTGAATGGGGATTACTCAATCATTCCCGCATCGGTCATTATGCAGCAAATAATGAATTGTACGTGTGTGAACGTGATGCAGGCATTTTTAGCCGCAAAAGGCCATGGATTATTATTTCAATGCGTACCTTCCTAAATCTAATGGGCAATTATTTATACTTCGGATTTGACTACTAGCAGACAAAAGCAAAATCGGAAATATAAAAGGAAAAAATAATGTTATCGCCAGTAACCTTGGAAAACGGAAAGGAACAATTTGAATTATTCAATGCTGCTTGGAGTGGGGAAAGGGTTCAATATTATTACCGATGTTCTGATGGAGAAATCTTTTCAACGATAGGAAAAACATTGGAGGAGGCGAGGAAGCAGTGTAAAGTTTGGTTGAGAAACAGAGGAAAGAAAGATAAATATATTTATAAAAGTAAAACCTTTTTATCGGCAAGCTATGTAGTCGGCAGAGTGCGTGAAAAGGGAGCTGCTTGGTGCTTGCGAAAGTTTGTCGTGCTATCCACACGTTTTGTTTGCCGGTTATTTGTCTATCCACTTAAACCCCTTTTGTATCGACTGAAGGTTAGATTTCCAAATTTACCCAGTGATATGATCGGGCACCTGACCGTTGAACCGGATCTTTATATAAAGGAAGGTATTCTGGGGATGCGCTCAAAGCATTTTGAGATTATCACCGATTTTCGCGGAACTTAATTTCAGAACACAAAATGAAGCCGCCTTTTCTGAGCATATAGCAAATCACTCAAAATCAATAGGTTATAAGCTGTCTTGTTTCAGATAAAACGTCAAG
>Ga0180009_10001706_pt1 | contig 26580 bp, 25 predicted proteins | sample OS_PC_MetaG_FD_123537 | JGI IMG/M metagenome (GOLD analysis project Ga0180009, IMG submission 123537) | Groundwater microbial communities from the Aspo Hard Rock Laboratory (HRL) deep subsurface site, Sweden - OS_PC_MetaG | ecosystem: Environmental > Aquatic > Deep subsurface > Groundwater... | reverse complement strand
GATTTTCTTCGCTCCCATGTGGCAGTGATGATGCAGACACCCTTTATATTCACGGGAACCATTTTTGATAACATCATCTGCTGGAAAAAAGGATTTACCCAAACCCAGGTCATTGAAGCTGCAAAGGCTGCCAATGTGCATGATTTTGTATCAAGGATGCCCCATGGCTATGAAACCCTTGTGGGTGAAAAAGGAGAGACCCTTTCAGGCGGGGAAAGACAGCGGATTGCGCTGGCCAGAATTATTTTACTGAACAGGCCTGTCCTGATTCTTGATGAAGCATTAAGCAGTGTTGACCAGACCACCCAGGGCCTGATCCAGGATGCCCTGAAAAATATTTTCAAGGGCCGCACGGTTTTTATGGTCACGCACAGTCTTGAAATGGTGAGGAATGCAGATATCATAATTGTTCTGGATAAGGGCAGGATCGTGGAACAAGGTTCCCATCACGCGCTTTTAAATAACAAAGGCGCCTATTACCGGCTTTGCCAGAATATATTGCAGCCAGAGAAACCAGAGCAGCAACCACAAGGATAAATAAAAATAAATGAGACTCAAACTTCAATTTGCCTTTATTGATCATATTTTGCGGATATTTTTATTATTGCTGGCCCTGTTGTTTACCCTGATTTTTGTTTTGTTCTGGTTTTTCAGGATGGATATTACAGCAAAGGCACAAGGCAAAATCGTGTGTGCCCAGTGGATAGATGTCATGCCTGAAATAGACGGCATGATCAAACACATGAATGTGAAAGAGGCACAAAATGTAAAAAAAGGAGATCTGCTGTTTACCCTGGAAGACAGGGAAAGAAAACTGGAAACACAATCAAGCCTGCAGAATATAGCTGAAATAAATAAAAATATTTCAACGATCGAACAGACCATGTCCATCAGGAAAGAAAGTATTGAAAGTATCATTGCCGAGGCAAAAGCCGGTCTGAACGAAGCCCAGGCAGGTTTCAGGATCATAAAAAAAGGATCCAAACCAGAAGAAATTGACCTTGGCCAACGCAGTATTGAACGGGCCCGTCAACAGGTTGAAAAGGCAAGCCTTGATTTTGACAGGATGACAAAAGCATTTTCATTAAAACTGGTCTCCCAGCAGGATCTTGATAATTTTTCCCACCAAAAAGAACTGTCCCTGACAGATCTGGCCCTTGCCCAAGGCAAACTGGCGCTTTTAATGAACAAATATGACAAAAATGAGCTGGATATGGCCCAAGCCAGGATAAAAAGACAAAAAGCCGTTCTTGCAAGCACCTTAACCCGTAAAAAAGAACTGGATATTTTAAAACAGGAACTTGCCGTTGCCCAGAAAGCGCTGTCAACAGAGGAGAAAAGACTTGCTACCCTTACAAAAAAACTGACCCTTACAAAGGTTATAGCACCCATGTCCGGGGTCATCATGACTTACGATACCAAACACCTTGAAGGCAAGGCCGTTGTAAGGGGTGAAATTGTTCTGAAAATTGGCGGGACCAGCGATTATCTGGTTGAATGCAGGGTTTCTGAAAAAGACTTTCCCCTGATAAAAATCGGGCAAAAGGCCCGGGTTGCAATAAAACCCTTTCCCAAGGGAGAATATAAACTTTTTAGCGCAAAAGTTTTAACAACAGGGATTGACAGTAAAACAGGAGGCCCTTCATCAGGAGTCGGGATACAAGAAAAAATAACTTCCATGCTAAGCGGCCCTTCAGCATTACAGGAAAATTATTACCCTGTAACCCTCACACTTGAAAAACCATATCATATGATAGTGTTTGGAAACAGGTATGAGGTAAAACCGGGATTTTCTGCTGAAGCAAGCATTATAGTTGAAGACGAACGTATTGCAACCTTGCTGTTTAAAAGAGTACTTCGAATCAAAGGCAGGCTTACCCGGGATAATATTCATTTATGATGTTAAATCCTTTATATATTCGCATGGCACAAGCCTTTTGGATACTGATCCTGACACTTATCCTGGTTCTGGTCCTGGCACTGTGGCCCGTTGACTGCTTGTCCCAAAACTTGAATCAAGCGTTGAAGCCGAAATTGATTCACGACCTGAATCACGACCTGGATCAGGCGTTGAAACAAGATTCGAATCTGGAGCTGAATCAATCGTTGAACCTGGAGTTGACCCTGCCAGAGGCAGTGAAACTGGCCCTGGAAAACAACCCTGACATCCGGATGAACCGTTTGGAACTTGGAATTAAACAATCTGAAGTAAAAAAGAAACTGGCCGAGTATATTCCTTCCCTTAACCTGGATTCTTCTTACACACACAGGGAAGATGATCCAGATACCTCTGACCTTACAACAAAAAATCAACACTATATGGCCAGCATCTCACAGAAAATTCCCCTGGGGGGTTTGCTGTCATTATCTGTTAATTATGGACGGTTTGATTATTCACCCTTTCATACAGAATATACAAGTTACAGGTTAGGGCCGGGTTTTTCCATAGAATCCTTTACCGACACCATGGATGTAGCATCCAAGGATGATTATTATACTGGAATCAACCTGTCCTACAGCCATCATCTTTTAAAAGACGGCATTGTGGGTCCTGCTTTTGCGCCAGTCAAAGAAAGCCGGTTTAATCGTGAGATTCAAAAAGATTTTTTAAGTCAGTCCCAGACAAATCTTATCAGAATGGTTGAAACGGCATTTTATCAGACAGCATTAAGACAAAAGGAAATAGATGTATACCATGACATACTTGACATCAACACCCAGCTGCTTGCAAATTTAAAATCAAAACAAGAATTGGGCATGATACCTGAAATTGATGTTATGTCAGCCCAGATTAAAGTCCATGAAGCAAACGAACTATTATTATCCTCACAGGCTGCTTTTGAAACCAGCGCACAAAGTCTTAAAACCCTGCTGAACATAAAGGATCAGATAAAGGTCATCAGCAGGTTTCAGGCAAATGATACCTTGCGACAATTAGATGATCTGGTCTTGCTTGCAATGGATAAAAACAAAGAGCTGGCCTTTTTAAGAACAAGCCTTAAAAAAGAAAAACTGCTGCTGGCCGTTGCAAAAAATCAATATCTTCCCCAGGTTGATCTCTATTTCAATATCAATAAAAAAGGCCAGGGGTCTTCCATTGGCAAGGCAAACGACCTGGAAGAAACAGAATATAATGCCGGCATAATTTTCATATATCCTTTTTATCCATTGGATCCCAAAGAAAATTATCGTCAGGCAAAATTAAGATTTAAAAAAGCAAAACTACAGGTCAGGCAAGCCGAGTTGAGGATCACAAACCAGATAAATACACTTTATTTTCAGATACAATTGGTGGAAAAAAAAATAAAGGTTCAGACCCAACAGATCAAAATCCTTAAAGAACGTATGACACTTGCATTAAAAGCCTTTAAAGAAAGACTCATTGACCTGAAAATAGTTTATGACATCCAGGATGACCTGATATCAGGAGAACAAAAATATTTGTATTATCTCTTTGAGCACCAGAGCTTGAATTCCTCACTGAACTCATTAACACGAGCGAAAAAATAGGGGTCAGACCCCCATTAAAGTGAAAGCGATCCCCATTAAAGCGCTATTTCATTCAAGCATTGTTAAAATCATGGAAATATTTCCAGAAAGGAACAACCTTTATTCCATCAACGTTTATTTCCTGATTGTATGTAATGATGCTTTTTGAAATGGTTTTATAATAATTATCTATCTTTTTTAATGCCCCCTTCTCTCTTTTTTTATTTTGATCGTTCAGTTCATAACACACCTGGACAGCTTCCAGGGTATTATCTTTGTTTTTTATGATAAAATCACACTCAAACCCTTTATTGTAGAAATAAAGCTCTTTTCCGGCTTTATGAAATTCACTGGCTACCAGATTTTCCAATAGCGTGCCGCTGTTTGAAGAAAACTGAAAAGACAGGTTGATAAATCCATTATCAATCAAATACGGCTTTTTTTTATTGTTCTGCTGTTCTTTCAGCGACCAGGAAAACAATTTTAATTCAGATAGCAGATATGCCTGCTGTAGATATTGGACAAACTCTTTTGCGCTTTTATCATGAATACTGATGGCTTTTGCCAGTGAGGCGTAAGAAAAGGGTGATGTGATGTTTGAAATCAGATAATAACTTAATTCTTTAAAACTTTTTATATCCCGGATATGATTGTTTGAAACACAGTCTTTTAACAGGATGGTATCATAATAGGATAAAATGATATCCCGCTTGAATTCCTCGTCACTGTCATAAACTTCCACAAAGGAACCATATTTTAACATGGTATCGACAATTGCCAGGGCACTGGACCTGTTTTTGACAAGTTGGATATATGATGTAATGCCATTGATTTTCAAAAGTTCGGAAAAGCTTAAAGGGTATACCATGAGGGAGAGGAACCTGCCTGTCAGCAGTGTGGCAAATTCACCGTTCAGAAAAGAGGAATTTGAACCCGTAATAAATATTTTTTTAAACTCTTCATTATCATAGACTGTTTTAACATATTTTTCCCAACCTGTTATTGCCTGAACCTCATCTAAAAAAAGGTACTTGGCTTTTTTCCCCGTCAATTTTTGAGCAGTTTCCACTATTTCATAAAGCTTTTCAGGCATTTTATCATATTTTATGAAAAAGGGATCTTCAAGATTAAGGTACAGGATTCCCATGGGATCGCAGGATTCGATCAGATGATTGATAACCAGCTTGAATAATGTGGATTTCCCGCTTCTTCTGATTCCCTGCAAAACTTGAATGTGCTTGACAGACAAATTTTTAACCAGCTTTTGGAATAGATCTCTTTGATAAAGACCAGTATAAGCTTTGTCCCAATGCCTATTATGTGATAAAAGTATTTTTTCCATATCGTGATATCCAATAATATTTAATTTTGCATATTACAACACGAGATATTCGTATGTCAAGTGTAATGTCATAAACCACCACCAGGGAAAAGAAAATAGGAAAATAGGGGACAGACCACGTTTTATTGCTTTTTATATTGGAATAAACTGTGGTCTGTCCCCTATTTATTACTATTTATTATTTATTATGATCTATATTTAAAATATTCAAATATTCTTTCATCAGCAAATCATTGATTAATTTCCTGTCAAAATTTTTAACACACCTTGATCTGGCCTTTTCCCCCATTTCATTCAGCTGTTGAGGGTTATCCAATAATTTTTTGAATGCAGAAACCAGGCCTTCAACGCTTTTTAATTCCACTAATATGCCTGTCTCTCCATCCACAATGGCATCCACAAGGCCGTTTATTTTTGTGCCAACCGAAGGGATCCCCATTGCTGCAGCTTCAATAACAGTTGTTCCAAAGCCTTCGCGGTAACTTGGCAGGCAAAAAAGATCTGAAATAGCCAGGTAGTCCTGTGGTTGCTTCTGATATCCGACATAATGAATTCTGGTGCAATCTTTAATATATTCTTCCAGGTTAACAAACCCATATCCATCACTGTCCTGATCCAAAGGCCCGATCAATAAAAGATCAATGTCATATCCAAGCTCCAGAGTTTTTTTAAATGCTGATATAAGCTCTATGACCCCTTTGTCTTTGTTTATCCGTCCGATAAAAGAAATTACTTTTGATTTCTTTGACAGCCCGATCTTTTTTTTCCGAATATCTTTATCAGCTGAACTTAAGATTTGAGGCCGAAATTTTTCAATATCAACACCTGAAAGCGAGCCCTTATGGATAACCTTAATTTTTTTTGCCCTTACTATTTTTTCTTTGATTAAAAAATCCCGCTGGCTTGGACTGTCAGCATAGCATCTGGTGGAAAGAAGCCCTATCAGTATATCAGCGAAAATTGTTACCATTTTTTTGGGCCCTTTGAGAGTAACCCATGGCTGCCCTGTCCAGGTGTGGAGCCTGACGGGTACTCGGACTATAAAGGCAGCCGCAGATGATAACAAACCTGCTTTCGGAGTTGTGGAATGAACAATATCAAATTTATGTTTTTTAAATGCTTTGATCAATTTAAAAAAAGTTATGATATCTTTTTTTGGATCAATTTGACGCGATATTTCAATCTCTTCATATGACAAACCAGAACCCAAATTTATCTGATGTATTTCCGGGCCGTATGAACATATTAAAACAACTTCCACGGCTTTGTCTCTGAGATGTTCTGCTACAGGCTTGATATGGTTTGTCATATAATATGCAACAGTGGCAGTCCTGCAAATTTTTATTTTCTTATCTTTATTTATAATCGCCATTTTTTATTCTCTGATAAATCCTGCTCTATTAAAGGCCCTTATAGGCTTGAACCATTTCAACCAGTCCCTGCTTCATTATTTTTTTGTGCGAATAACCCAAATCCTTTGTTATCCTTTCAATAGAGTTTGAAGATCTTAGTGTGAGTGCATCAACTCGTGCCTGGGTCAACGGCAGCATAACAAACACCTTGGCCAACCCAGCCGTCAATTGTACAACAAAAAACTGGAGACTGAGTTAAGTCTCATCTTTTAAGAAGATAAAAGATCAAATAAATATTTTCCATAGCTTGATTGAATTAAAGGTTTTGCTAAAGATTCAAGTTGTTCTGAATCAATAAATTTCTTACGAAATGCAATTTCTTCAATACATCCCACTTTTAAACCCTGACGTTTTTCTATGGTTTCAATAAAGGAAGCAGCTTCTAATAATGATTCATGGGTTCCAGTGTCAAGCCAGGCAAATCCTCGGCCTAAAATCTGGACCTTAAGATCCCCGCGTTTCAGGTAAACGTTATTAACTGCAGAAATTTCAAGTTCGCCACGGGCAGATGGTTTTATATCTTTTGCAATCTGCACAACATCATTGTCATAAAAATACAACCCCGGAATCGCAAAATTTGATTTCGGGGTTTCTGGTTTCTCTTCAATACTCAATACATTTTCATTGGCATCAAACTCAATTATCCCATATCTTCCAGGGTCATTTACTCTGTAGCCGAATATCATACCGCCCTGTTCAAGCTGAGTCGCTTTTTCCAAAATCGGATAAAATCCATGGCCATAAAACAGGTTGTCTCCGAGTATCAGGCAAACAGAATCATTGCCGATAAATTCTTCTCCAAGAATAAAAGCCTGGGCTAAGCCTTCCGGGTTTGGTTGTTCTGCATATGAAATATTAAGGCCCAATTGATTTCCATTTTTAAAAAGAGATCTGAATTGAGGTAAATGCTTTGGACTTGATATGATTAAAATATCACGAATATCAGCGAGCATTAAAATGGAAAGCGGGTAATAAATCATGGGTTTATCGTAAACTGGTAAGAGCTGTTTATTGATTTCCTGGGTTACAGGATAAAGCCTTGTGCCTGAACCTCCTGCGAGGATGATTCCTTTCATGTTTTTGCCTTCCGGTAATGAATGTTTTTTGATTTTTTTTCGAATTGCGATTCCGATGCAAGAAAATTCCCATTCTCTGAAGATGGTATATTTACATCTTCCCATAGACAATTCCATTTTTTAGCTAATTGGTCATCTAAAGGCATTATCGGACTCCTCAACAGCTTTACATTGAATTTGACATTTAAAATATCACCGATACTTTTAAATGCCTGTGAAAAAACCACTTTAGAGGCTAAACCGAAGTTTTTCTTTTTGATAGATTCGGCACATGCGGACAGAGTGAAGGAAAGCCTTGCGCGAAACATCTTTTTAAACGAACGGGGTTCTTCTCGATATCCAAGAAGGACTTCTGAAAGGCAGGCAAAATTGCTTGAAGGATAAGTTCTGAACAGTAAATCCTGATCTTCTGCTCTTGCGGCAGCCGCATTATACCGATGGCGCAAGAACCATTCCAGCCTTCCCAGCCAAGTTGAATGGGGCAAATAAAAACCGGCCCAGGGTTTGCGACAAATGTCCTCATGTGTCTGTTTCACAGGATGCACACCGTAGGGAACACCCACACCCTGGTAATATAGAGCACCGGTTCCAAGCAGATCCATAAAAGGATCAGCTTCCATAAAAGCAACCTGTTTTTCAACTCGAGTCGGAAACGAAACATCATCTTGATCCATCCTGGCAAAATATTTGCCGCTGCAATGGTCTAATGCAATGTTAAGACTTACCGGAAGCGTCATATTCCGATCATTTATTAAAACCTTGATGCGTTTATCATCAAATCGCTTTGCAATAGATACACTATCGTCAGAAGACCCATCATCAACAATTATCAATTCCCAGTTCCTGTATGTCTGGGAGAGAATCGATCGAATGGCTGCGGCCAGGGTTTTCTCTCCGTTAAAAACCGGCAACGCTATGCTTACGAGTGGAAAATTCATATCCGTATCCATTCTTCCGGCATCAGATCCTGTGTATTAATCTTATTATTGTTAAACCATTTGACCGGCCCGATTACGGTCTTTTCAAAATTTTTTCCAAGCCACGCCCCCCACCAGCTGAAACTGCTGTTGGCAATGATGTGATGCCGGCACAGACTCATCAGATACATATCCATGTGCGGTGCTGATCCATTATGATCAATAAATATTGTCGGCATTTCAAGCTTAAGATGATCTTTGGCCCATTGCACATCATCTGAAAACACAAAACAGACGGGAGCTTTCAAGCGCGACTGCATTATTGAACCTGCTTTTTCATAATACTGCAAGGAGCAGAGACCGTGCATGTCACTTGCTGACTTAAATGTCACAAAATCCCCTCTTCGGATATGCAATGACACTGCTTCACAAGACATTATCTTATCTGCAGCCTGCCTGTTTGCAGAGTCTATTTCATCCCCGAAACTAAAATCTTTTCGTATGGTTTCACCCACATCATCAAAATATTTATAACTCTGCCAGTGTCCATCCAGATATATAGTACCGGTAACCGACAGAATATCAGGGTCAAAGGCAAAATCTTTCTCAATAACATGGGAGTACTTTGAACTAAAGATTCGGGATTTAAGCCGGGGAGGAAGACGTCGGAAAAGAAAGTTTTGACGAAGAGACTTAAGATTTTTTACATCTTCTTTTTTTGCATATTCAACAGGTATTTTAAATATTCCCAGTTCATATTTTCTGGGCGTCCAGTGACCTTTTTGATCAAACCAGCTCAGATCGACTTGAAGCAATGCCTTGTTATGAATGGAAATACGCCTGGCAGCGGCAAACTGAAACATCTGGTTGCCATGCCCGCCGGAAAGCCGGACAATAACCTTGTTATCCTTGAACATGATGGTTTTGAAAGCCTTCTGTTTTTTTAAACCAGTCCCAGGTTCTTTTAATACCCTTGCTGAAGATTATTCTATCTGACCATCCTGAACTGTTTCTCAGCTTTGAGCTGTCAAGTATGTTACTGCGCACATCAAATTTACGCAGAGGCAATGTATTGACCCTGACCTTAAACCCATCTGCCACTGCAAGAGGCTGAATCGCATCCAGAATATCCCGGTTGCTCATCCCCACCCCTGTTCCAATATTATAAACTTCTCCAGGTGAACCAGACTTTAGTGCAGCAACAATGCCGGAAGCTATATCTGAAACATGAATATAATCCCTGATTGTTCCGGATTGTCCGAAAAGGGTAATATTTTGTCCTGCCAATATGGACGCAATTGCAGTGGCTATAAACCCTTGACCGACGAAAGGTTTCTGAGTTTCACCATATGCATTTGCAGGCCGTACACATATAATCGGCAAATCTCGCGTTGTATGAAACATGCGTGCATAATTCTCAACAGCCAGCTTGGTTATTCCATAGGGTGAAATTGGATTCGTGGGATGTGTTTCATCAATGGGCAGCGTATCAGTGTGACCGTAAATCACGCCACCGGAAGAAACCATCACAATTTTGCTGATATTTGCCTGGCTTGCTGCTTCCAGAAGCGTAACAACCGGAGGGAGGTTATCAAAAATATCCTGAACAGGATTATCATAGCTTGTTTTGGGTACTGAGGCATACGCAAGGTCAATAATCTCATCAACATTGCGCAATACCCCCCGTAAAAAATATTTATCCCCAAAATCACCAGGGGAATATTCCACCGTTGGCGATAGCGGTCTAGTCGGCATCTCATTTCTACCGACCACAATCACTTTTCTGCCTTCAGCCAACAGGGTTTCTACTACAAAAGAACCGATGAATCCGGTACCACCTATTACACAACAGCATTTCACAACAAATTACTCGCTTTCATTAAATCGGAAATATTCTGTTATTTATATGCCATCTATGTTTCTTTGTAAAGAGCTTCCATAGCTTTACAACACTGAAGCAGGTTTGCTCAAATGATTCATCATCCCGTAGGTCAATGATAAAAAAAGCAATGTCCCCGTATTCAAAATCTGGGTGTCAAACATCCCTCCTAAAAATAGAACCATGCATGTGGAAAAGATAAAATATCCCAAAGCCGTTTCCCTTGAACGCCATGACATCTTGAACATTTTCCAGAAAAGCCATAAACAGGCTGCGATCCCAAAAATCCCATAACTTACGCCCATATAAAGAATATTATTATGGGGATGACTGATTAGAGTACCTTTTGCTTTTGTGGGTTCAGTTAAGCTTCCCGTACCAATGCCGATAAAAGGATGGGCAATAATAATTTTTACAGCTTCCTGAAACATAAAAGATCTTTGAAACTCATGGAAATATACACCCTTTAAAATATTTTCCTTTTGCTCAATCAAATCAACAATAATGTCCTTTCCTTCGTTTCTGACAACTGGAGAGAGCATCAGGCAGCAGATAAGGAGTACGCTCACCATTATTTTAATTTTTAATGAAAACCTGTACATCAGATTATTAGCAACAAAAGGAGAAACAAAGCCAAAAATCAGATAGCCGGCTTTACCCTTTTCCACGGCTAAATGGAATAAGAATGCAAAAATCAGAAAAAGTAAAACAAGTCGGTTTGTAAAAGCTTTTTCCTTTTTAAAATAAAATGAGGCCATCATAATGCCGATGATCAGGTACATGTCGTTAAGAGTATAGGCAATGCCAAACCCCAGGTGCCATTGATTAATCTGAGCCATAAGACCGATAAATTGTATGAAAGCCAGAAAAGCTCCCATAAAAAGTCCGGCCCAGAACCATTTCATAATAAGGAACAGTCGTTTCTCATCAAGATATAGCCCGGCCGTGATAAATAATACGATCCAGTATTTTGTCTTAAGTGCGTAATCCATGCCAAGATCTAAATTTTGTGAGTACAAAAGCCCTATCCAGGGCAGGATCAAAAAAGGAATGACAGGTAAAAACCAGGATTGCCGGACTATGGACTTGATATGAAATGCTTTTCCTGAAAACAACCATACCAGACCGGCCAGTCCGATGGAAATCAGGGGAGGTGCTGTTCCCGTGGGCAAAAGAAAAAAAGTTAATACAATAAAACCAAACATTAAATCATCTGATTTAATGTTTAATACTTGCTTCTTTAAATTCTGCATCTGTAAAACCTTTGTTTCCTCCTGTTTTGCCGTGACCTTTGGGCAGACATTGTAAATCAAATCTGGCAACTCCGAAAGTTGAGCCTTATAACCTTATCCAGCCAGTGCTTGTAATTCTGCCTTTGATTCACAAAAGATATAATTGTGCGTTGTGGGTCTAAGGCTTTCTTTTAAAATTAAATCCACCTGGTCCATGGTGACGGGACTCATGTTCCCATCAACACTGAAAGCCTGGTAACCATTCTCAAAAAATAATTGAAATATGCTTTTAAAATCCGGATTCATTGCAAGGCCATCCGGCTGAAGTTCATTTGTCATTATTTCAACCATCCAGATGGGTTTGGGTTCCATGGCGAGCATCTTGCCGGCACCTTCGAGCACGGATTTCTCAGCACCTTCAACATCCATAAGGACAAGGATTTTTTTTCCCTCTAACCGCGTACCAAGCACTATATCCATGGTTGATGCCGGCACAAGCCTGACATAATGGTCAGGGGTTCCAGCCCACCCCTTTATGATGGATGCACCAGTATCACCGCCATACATCTCAAGAATTCCAATTTCATTAGAGAGTGCAATGGGATAAATTTCAACACCAGACCAATTATTGGCTTTGATGTTCAAGGATAAAAATTGAAGATTTTGCTGAATGGGTTCAAATGCGATCACAGATTTCCCCATACTTAAGGCATGACAGCAATAATAACCAATATTTGCACCCACATTAACCAAAACATCCATCTCATCAAGAATGCGCCTGACAACTTCAGTCTCCAGGGGTTCAAACGTCCCGTTTTCCATGAGTGAATTGCCAGCCAGAGTAAATCCCCACGAGGTCAAGGTTGGCGGCTTTTTTAAAATGCTTTGATACCGCAAAGCCCGATACAGATTTTCAATACGGGGAAATCGCTCAACAAGCGGTTTCATCAACGAAATCAAGTTTTTGACAATAAACAAGAATTTCTCCTTTTGTTTTTATAATAAAAAAGTATTTTAACCGCTGCAATACGTGCCATGCAGACCGGATAAGCCATCAAAAGGAATACAGATTCAATCACACTGCTTTTCATAATATATTGTCCTAGCATCGGGCCCTTAACTAACAACTTTATAAATTGCGCAACTCTCTCTATAGCACCCTGATTAGAATCTCTTGTTGTCATTCCATAACAGCCATCATGAATCCTTTTGTATTGAAAAACAGTCCCGGCATGCCGTATTTCAATTTGATTCAAATACTCGTACATTAACAGCATGTCAGCACCCTCAATATTTGACTGAAGACTGGAAAGGCCATCGGTTTTCAAAATTTTTGAAGGAAAAATCCCATAAATCAGATTCGCTTTACCCAAAAACCCAGGCGCCAGATAATATTTCAGTCTTCTGATAAATCGACTTCCCCTAAAATCAAATTTCCTTTGATTGGCTGGATGTATCATATTTTGACCCTCGGCATTTAATGGCTGCACAAACCCATATGCCAAGCATTGATATGCACTGGAAACAGAAAGTAAAACATCTATAAATTCTTCATCCCAATAATCATCAGCTGCTGCCCACATGAAATATTCTCCAACAGCGTCATCCAGAACATACTGAAAATTAGCCAATGGTCCCTGATTTTTTTTCTGCCGCACATACCGGATGCGGGAATCGTGGGTCGCATATTCCCGGCAGATGGCTTCTGTAGTGTCAGTCGAGGCATTGTCAGATATAATCAATTCAAAATCAGAAAATGTCTGGCACAAAAGAGAATCCAATGCCTTGCAAATAAATTTTTCACCATTATACACAGGCATGCCAATGCTCACCTTTGGAGTTTTAGTATTTACAGGACGATTGTTTTTTAAATCAGGCATCACAATTTACTTCCTTTTTATAAAATCGCTGCAACATCCATCCCCTGGTTGCCGGGGTAACCCATGCAGTTATGCCCAAGGTTAAAATGGAGACAACCGTAATATAGATAGCCATAACCGGTTGTGAAATGGAATCCGGCATGAGAAACCGACCGACTCCTGCAATCAAAATCGCACAAATCAGGGGAAGTCCCACATCCTGACAATACCAGGAAAATTTTTCATCCCGCAACAGCCTGCGATGCATCAATTGGATGTCAACCAGCACATACCCGGTGTTCAGCATCACCCACACAAGGGCTGCACCGATGGCACCAAAATGTTTTGTCATGAAAAAAATCAGCGGTACCAGGACAAGAACGGACACAAGGTTGACATAAAAAGACAGCTTTGTCCACCCATGTGCCAGCTGCAGGGCATAGGGCAGGCTCATCAACCCGTTCAGGGCAGTTCCTGCCACCAGCAGACTCACCAGCATATATGTCTGATCAGCCGTCACTGGATTTTGTGTCCACACCAGCATGACGGATTTTGAAAAAAATGCGAGCACGATTGCAGCCGGCAGGATCATGACAGACATCATCTGGCAACTGTAATGATACAGGGTTCTTAAACTTGCCTGATCATTGACCGCCACAAGCTGGGTCAGACGGGGATAAACACCCGTAAAAATCGGCCCTATCAGACGATAAAGACTCATGGCCACCATCCCTGATAGAGAATAATAGCCAAACATCTCAAGGGACAACATCCGGCTTAAAATAATTTTATCCGTCTGGGTCAACAGGGTTGCCAGAATTGATATTCCCAACATTCCCGCAGCAAAACGCCAGACTCCCTTTAGAACACTTAATTGAAAAATAGCTTTTTCCTTGCTCTTGGGAATGCTCCGCCACAGCGCTACCCCCAATAACAAGGTCTGCAGTCCGCTGATAATAAGCTGCCAAATAAAAAACGCCTGGATAGTGGGAGAAATCAACCAGAGAATCAATATAGCACCGATTCCCCGCAAGCTTGCTATGGCCGCATTAATAACATTCAGCAACACCTGGCGCTGCAATCCCATAAGGCCGCCTGAATAAAAACCCACGGGCCATTGCAGGCCAATGGCAATTCCCATAAGAATAACAGCCTGTTGAACCGTTGCAGGGGACAAATTTTCCGCCTTTACCCATTGCTGAGATATGTAGGCAGATAATGCCACCACAATGATGACAATAAAAACCGCCACAGCCCAATAGATGAGCGCCAGGGTTCGCACGAGATTACCCATCTGCTGCTCAGACCCATTGTCACTGGTAAGTCTTGCCAGTTCGCGATTCAGGGTGGAACTCAGCCCCATATCAAGCAAGGCAAATACACTCAGCAGAGTTGCAAAAAAACCCACCAGTCCGTAAGCCTCAATCCCCATAAAATGGATATATATGGGGACAAAAACCAGATACATCAAGGCTATCCAGATGCTGCCCGCATAATTGGCGATTACATTACGTTTGAGTTGCGTCATGGCTCACTATTCAATATCAACGTTCACTGTTTTAAGTTTTAGGATTTAAGTTTTAACCTAAATCTTAAATCCTAAAACAATCATTGAAAAACTATATTTCTGACTTTTCGTTCACGCACAAATTACACATAAATCATTAACTTAACCCGTTTTAAATAACCGTCCGGGGCAGCGGTGATCAATAGTTTTTCGTGTACGCTTTTGTCTATTTCAAATTCCGGATGATTTTCCAGATATTTCCATACAGCTGTTTTCGGGTTGTTGCCAGGTCCCCATGGACGATCCTGCGACATCTTAGCCGGCATATCTTCGACAATGGTGTCAAAAACAACACAATAACTGCCAATGGATGTCAAGGGTGCATAGGCCTCCAATTCTGCCAGAACATGATCATGGGTGTGGTTGGAATCCATACAGACCAGGACCCTCTCATACTTTTCTGCAACATCTTTGACCTGTTGGATGATATCCGGCTCAATACTGGAGCCCTGTATCATCTGAATACGGCTGAACATGGGGTGAGCCTCAATGGCAATCCGGTTATGTTCACGTATATCAATATCAATGCCCAGCACCTTACGATTCGAAACTTTGGGATCCATGATCACACCCTTTTCAATGGCATCCACCATATCCAGCATGGCCAGCATGGAGGCACTGAATATCAGGGAACCGCCATGGGCAATACCTGTTTCAATGATAAGATCCGGCTTTGTCTGCCAGATCAGTTCCTGCATGGCAACTATATCCTGGGGATATTGAATGATTGGTCGGCCCTGCCAGGAAAAATTATAGGAATACTTTGGTATTAAAGATGCCTGCATAAAGGCAATGGATGAATCGCAGACTTCTTTATTAGATTGCATTGCTGCAATTCGATCCATACTTTCCTTTTCAAATTCAGACATGATCCACACTCACATAATGATAAGCATAATTAGACATTTTTTTAATCTCCGCTAAATAATTTGAATTCATAACATAAATTGTCGAGCCTTTTTGCAATAAAGACATCCCTTTTTCAGGTGACATTACACAAAGCCCCGTTCCAGCAATGTACCTGCCTTGTTTAAAAGGATTTATATCCATAACAATCTCAATGGGCTGGCCATACCTTGCCTTTAAGAATGAAAAGATAACGCCTTTTGACGCACCGCCCCATATGGCTTTTCCTGTTTTATCCTTTAGTGTTGAAAGAAAATCACCCGGAAAAGAAACCCTGTCTTCTATATTAACAACAGCATTAACACCCGAATTAATAACCGGGTTAATTACAGGCTTCTTTAAACTTGCAAGCTCAGCAACAACATAGAGATACTGGTCACCAAAAACGTTTCCGCTTTCTATAATGCTATCAAAAATTCGATAAAAATCAGACATCCGAAAATAATTGACATGCTCGTAAAATATATCAAACCAGGCTCTGCGCCTGCAGATCCAGTCAAAACAAGGCACTTCAATATAGACCAGTCCGGAACCGCCATTGGCTTTTCTGAGCATCATTAAAAAATCAATTGGATCCTGAACATGCTCTAACACATGGCGCAGGATTATCCCTTTGGCTTTAATCCCTGAATCAGATTCAAAATAACATTTTTCTATGCGTGGATTACTGCCCTCATAGGTGGGATCAAACCCAATGACATCCACCCCTTGCCCAAGCAGCATTTCAAGGAAAAACCCCTTGCCGCAACCCACTTCAACAAGATTAATGTCCCCCATGGATTGTTTAATAACCTTGGCCATGGAAGAAAGGTGCTGTTGAAAAAGGGCACTTACACCCTGCTCATTCTGATAATTGGCATCATAAATCATCATTTCCGGCAAAAAGGCATCATTGTAAACAAGCCCCGTATCAAGGTTTTCAACAAGGAGTATATCACCCTTTGGGCATTCTACGGCTTCTTTTGATGAATCATACATCCGATTTTGGAAAATAGGGAACCCTTTTGATTCATATAAAAGTTTTACCCTGGCTCCTTGTTCCATCCCTTCTCCATTTCCTTTAGATAGTGCCTGAACGAAAACCTTGTTCAGGCCTGGTTTTAAGTTTTAAGTTTTAACTTAAATCCTAAATCTTAAATCCTAAAACAATCATTAAAAACTATATATCAGTTTTAACACCCACAACACAGGCAGGGTCCACAAGATTATCCGGCCGCGCACCAAACCGCAGAAGATCACGGCGACCATATTCATCAGCAATCTGTTCTGCCAGCTGCCGCACGGTAATGGCCACACCAGAACAGATATTTATTGCCCCCTGCCTGGGACTTAACGCTGCTTCCACAATCATACGGCCTGCCACTCTTACATCCAGAAAATCGCGGATTTGTTTGCCAGAGGTTAAATCTGCAAACTCGCCAGCTGATAATTTTTTGTGCAGAAACGGTACCAGTCTTCTGTCATCCTCTCCTTCACCATAAAGATAGAACAGCCGGCACCAGGCAAACTCAACCTGGGCCGCTGAAAAAGACTTTGACAACCCGAGATAGGCTTCTGCCTTTGTCTGAGCATATGGTGTCAAAGGTTTTAAAGGAGTTTCAATTGAAAGCAGGCCGTCTGTTAAATCATACTCAATGCAGGTACCAATGCCGACAAATCGCCGCACCCCAGCCTGCACAGCACCTTGTGCCAGATCAAAGGTTCCTTTAAGGCAATCAAAATTTTTATGTGATTGCAGATATTTACCCGGCTCTGCATACCATGCGGTATGAATGATGGTATCAATTCCTTCACAGGCCAAAGCCCAGAACCTGACAGGCTCGGCAAACAGGTCCTGTGTTTCAATAACCTTGTCAATCAAGGCGGGATATGCCGTGGGAATCTTACTTCCCTGCCTTATGACCAATCGTACCAGAATATTTTTTTCTTCCAGGATACGCAAAACCTGTCTGCCGACAAATCCTGTTGCCCCCGTGAGCAACACTGATTTTATCATTCAACCGCCAATGTAGGCACTGCTGTCACAAATTGCCCGCCCCTTTGCCGGATGTAACCCAATTGCCCCATGACCTCGTTTTTCAGGTTCCACGGCAGGATAAGGACATAATCCGGGTTATCTGCCGCTAAATGGTCTTCAGCAAAAATCGGGATGCGGCTGCCAGGCATGTATTTACCCTGTTTTGCCGGATTCTTGTCCACCACGTAACTTACCAGATCAGGCCGGACCCCGGCAAAATTCATCATGGTGCTGCCCTTGGCTGCTGCGCCATATGCAACGACTTTCTTTTTCTTTTGCCGGGCATCCAGCAGGAACAAGAGCAAATCAATCTTGATTTTTTCCGCCTTTTCCTGGAACCCCTGATAAAAACCCAGGGTATTCATACCGGCGCGATCTTCTTTTTCCTGAAGCACTGCCACGGCCTCTTCAATGGGTTGCTGGCCCGTATCGCTGCGCTGGGCATAGATGCGCAGACTGCCCCCATGAGTTGCCAGCTCTTCCACATCAAAAATATTTAACCCATTTACTTTAAAAAGGGTCTGAACATTTGTCAACGAAAGATATGAATAGTGTTCGTGGTAGATGGTATCAAACTGGTTCAGGTCCACCAGATTCAAAAGATGGGGAAACTCAAAGGTTGCAATGCCATCAGGCTTGAGCAGAATTGAAAACCCGCGTACAAAATCATTGATATCCGGCACATGGGCCAGCACATTGTTGGCCACGGTTAAATCTGCCTGTCGCCCCTGCCATGCAAGTGATTCTGCTTTCATTACACCGAAAAAATCTTCAATAATCTCAATGCCTTTCTCTCTGGCAGCCTGGGCCGTGCCATGGGTGGGTTCAATCCCATAACAGGGGATTGCCCTTTGTTTTACATATTGGAGCAAATAACCATCATTGGCTGCGATCTCCACCACCAGGCTTTCTTTTGTCAGACAAAACCGCTTTATCATCCTGTCTACATAATTTTTGGCATGGGCAAGCCAGGAGGTTGAAAATGAGCTGAAGTAGGCATATTCTTCTGAAAACATTTCTCCTGCACCCACAAAATCTTCTGTCTGTACTAGCCAGCAGTTATCACAGAGCATTACTTTTAAAGGAAACCATTTTTCCGACTGCCCCATGGTCTGCTCTGTCAGATAGGCATTGGAAGGTGGCGAACTGCCCAGATTGATAAAGGTGTGGGTAAGCATTGTACCGCAGTGTCTGCATTTCATTAAACTTTAATTCCTTTAAATTGAGAAGTGAGCAAAGCATGGTTGCCATCACGTTCTGACATTTCAACAACGGCCAGAGGCCAGTCAATGGCAAGCAAAGGATCCAGTGCATTGAGTGCAGCTTCTGAATCAGGCGCGTAAAAACCTGAATGGAGATACAGCATCTGGCAGTTTTTCGTCATGGTTTGAAACCCATGGGCAAACCCTTCAGGCACATAAAGGCTGGATGGATTCTCAGCACTGAGACGTTCCCCATGCCATTGCAGAAACGTTGGAGAGCCTGTGCGGATATCCACCACCACATCAAAAACTTCTCCCTGGATACAGGTTACAATCCTGGTTTCCGTGCAGGGCGGCACTTGATAGTGCATCCCGCGGATCGCCCCTTTCTGCCTGGTCAATGTATGATTCATCTGGGTGACTGGCTTACTGAACCCGATCTCTTTGAATTCTTTGACACAGAAAAAACGACTGAAGAATCCCCGGTGATCTGCAATTGGTTTTCGATCCACGCGAAAAAGGCCTGCCAGCCGCGTCTCTACTATATCAAACCGTGAACTCATCTGCCCAAACCACCCCAACTAGATATTTGATTAAGGGTAAACTCGTGCATATCGCCATTTTTGTGCCATGTCTTGTACCATAGCATAGTTTCATCAAGTGCCCGTTCAAGTCCCCATATGGGCCGCCATTTAAGCTGTGCCCCTGCCTTTGAGCAATCCAGTTTTAGATAATGGGCTTCGTGGGGATGTTCACCGCAAGAGGGCTGCCATTTTGCCCCATTGCCCCATTTTTTGACCATGATATCTGCCAGAGTTGAAACAGGTTGTGCATCTTCATCACTGGGGCCAAAATTCCACCCTTGTGCATACGCTTTAGGATCAGCAACAAGTTGCTGGCAAAGCATAAGATACCCTGCCAGCGGTTCCAGCACATGTTGCCAGGGTCGTGTTGCATTGGGATTGCGCACCATAAGGACTTTTTTTTCCATAAAGGCCTGCATGGCATCGGGGATAATGCGGTCCCTTGCCCAGTCCCCGCCGCCGATCACATTGCCGGCACGGGCCGTTGCCAGGGCAATGCCTGCCGGCTGCAGAAATGATCTTCGATAGGCTGATGAAACCAGTTCAGCACACCCTTTGCTGCTGCTGTAAGGATCGTGGCCGCCCATGGGTTCATTTTCACGATACCCCCAGACCCATTCTTTATTTTCATAACATTTGTCCGTGGTAATATTGAGCACTGCTTTAACTTCAGGGGTCTTGCGCACTGCCTCCAGCATGTTGACAGTTCCCATGACATTGGTGCTGTAAGTAAGAACAGGATCTGTATATGCGTCACGAACCAAAGGCTGCGCTGCCATGTGGATGACAATTTCAGGGCCGGCTTTCTGCATGCTGCTTATAAAAAAAGGCAGATCCCTGATATCGCCATAAATGCTTTGCTCCAATGCTTTCCCGACATTTGCAACTTCAAACATGGCCGGGTTTGTGGGCGGTTCCAGGGCATATCCTGTTACCTTTGCTCCCAGAAGTTTCAGCCATAAACAAAGCCAGCTTCCTTTAAAGCCTGTATGGCCCGTCATAAAGACCTTGCGGCCTTTCCAGAATAATTGATCTATCACCATATCACCAGATTTTCCAGGGTGCCTGGCCGTTTGCCCAGAGCGCTTCTAACAGGTTTTTATCTCTTAAAGTATCCATAGGGAGCCAGAATCCATCGTGTTTATGGGCCACCAGCTCACCATCTGCTGCAAGTCCGGCCAAAGGCTCACCTTCCCAGGAGGTCGTGTCATCAATGATCCGGTAGATGACCTTTGGTGACAATACAAAATAGCCGCCATTAATCCAACTGCCATCACCATCAGGCTTTTCCTGAAAGTGTTCAACCGTATCATCATCATTGATCTTTAAAGCACCATACCGTCCTGGTGGCCGTGTGGCCGTGAGGGTGGCCTGCTTTCCATGTGCTTTGTGAAATTCAATGAGTTTTGTAATATCAATATTACTGACCCCGTCACCATAGGTCAAACAAAACGCATCTTCATCCTTAACATACTCAAAAACACGCTTGAGCCGTCCCCCTGTCAAACTTTTTTCACCCGTATCCACCAATGTAACCGTCCATGGTTCTGCATGATTCTGATGTATTTTTTTAGTGTTGTCTTTCATGGAAAATGTAACATCAGACATGTGCAGAAAATAATTGGCAAAATACTCTTTGATTATATACCCTTTGTATCCGCAACAGATGATGAAATCGTTTACACCATGTGCAGAATAAATTTTCATTATATGCCAGAGGATCGGCTTGTTACCGATTTCCACCATTGGCTTTGGTTTTAGATCTGTTTCTTCGCTCAGACGGGTGCCTAAACCGCCGGCCAGAATTACTGCTTTCATGAATACGTCCTTGTCTTAAACGTCAACAAAAGCATGGCTTCGCCTCTTTGATTACAAAACACATGCCTTGCAATGGATTATGAAAATTTGCGTTTATATCAATTTGCTGAATTCCCTTATTAAAAGCTTTGTCCATGGCTTGAACTTATATTGCATAAAGGCCTTGTAATCAAGAAAATTATTGATATTGCCTGTTATAAAAAAGACCTGATTTTTTGTATGATTTTTTTACCCGTTTTCATCATCAGGTTTTCTTTTTCCCCCTTTTCAGCCTTTTCACCGGCCTCAAAGGCAGTCTTTACGCGTTCAAGCCATTGATCAGAAAAGGATTCAACCGCCTCTTTTTGAATCTTTGTGAGCCTGAGCCCTTCTGGAGGGGACTCGTTTTGAGAAGGAATGGCACGGGTCATGACAATGCTGATTCTTTTATTCTTGTCCACGGGGTAAAATGCCCCGATCCCGGCCACCCACTCCCCCTTAAATTCGCCGGAAAAAACCGTCCAGTGCACAGGCAGTTTCTTTTTTCCAGCCTTTCCTTTCTCAAAAACAAAAAACGGGGTATTAACGGGATACTCAACTGGATCAAACTGCCTGGAAAAGGCCTCTTGGATGATCATATTCAAAAACACGGGGCCCTCCCCCTGGAAAAAAAGGGTCTGCATTCTCACATCTTCAAACCCTGAAATCTGATTGCTGACCAGGGCAAACCCTGGCGGCAGTGTCAGGAGCCGATCAAACACATAAATTTCATTGCCTTTAACCTCTGCCATTTCCACAGGCCGCACATTTTTTTGTTCAGCCCCGGGAGGCTTATGGGTCCAGCCCCTTGAAAAAAGGCAATTGTTATAGGAAGTGTTAAACACTTCAAGGTTTATCTTTTCACCCGTGATGGTTGCCTGCCGGCCAACTTCTTCTGCAATCCTTTGGCATTCATTATGATCCAGATCAAAATCAACCTGGCTGTTCCCTGGTTTATACCAGAGTTTGGAAGATGCACACCCGGACAACCAGATTATCATTGCCCAAAGAAAAAAAACCTGCCAGATTATTTTACCCCATTTTTTATTCATATCCTTTCCCTTCCTTAAATTTTCTTGACTCTTAATACCATTTCAATTATTAGTCTGCAAAGTAAATATTTTATAATAATATACGGGGTCAGGCTTCGCTTATTGTGGTTATTTGATAAAAACCACAATAAGGAAAGCCTGGCCCCCACAATTATGAATCAAAATGACCCTGTTCATGACATTATTCGCTTTTTCAAAACACCTGATTTTTGCCTTTGGCCTGTTTTTGTTTTCCAGCATATTATGCTGGAAAATAATACAACGCTCCAAAATCATGGACACCCCGAATCACAGGTCTTCACACACAAAACCAACACCCACTGCAGGTGGGCTGGCGATTGTCGCAACCTTTTTTTTAGGCATGGCCGTCATCTTTTTTATAGCCGACAAAACCATGATAACACAGAAATTCTTCCTGGGCTTTACCTTTTCAAGCCTATTGATTGCCACCATGTCTCTTTATGATGATTATAAACAAAAACCCCTGTCTTTAAGATTAATCACCCAGGTTATAGCCATCCTGGTGGTCATCTCTTTTGGCATAGTCATCACCAACATAAACCTGTCCTTTTCAGGAAACACATCATTTGGGTTCTGGGGTTACCTGATCACTTTTATCTGGATTATAGGTCTTACAAACGCTTATAATTTTATGGATGGATTGAATGGAATGGCAGGCGGGAATGCAGTGATAACCTCCCTTTTTTTAGGCTTTGTTTCCATTGGCCAGGGAAGTAATTTCACCTACATTGTATGTTATACGATTATTGCAGGGACTTTGGGGTTTTTAATCTTTAATTTTCCAAAGGGACGACTGTTTATGGGGGATGTGGGCAGCACCTTTTTAGGCTTTACCTTTGCCACCCTTGCCATTATCTCCTCTTTATATGATACGGCACACACCTCTTTGCTGGTTATCCCCATGTTATTGTTTCATTTTATCTATGACACCTTCTTCACCTTTCTTCGCCGTCTTATGGCAAAAGAAAATGTATTCCAGGCCCACAGGACTCACCTCTATCAATTATTAAACCGCTTGGGATTTTCCCACACCATTGTAACCCTTTTTTACTGCGCCATGGCCGTGGCCCAGGGATTTGGCGCCCTGTGGATGATGACCATACTTGATGTGCAAAGACTTCTCGCATTTATTCCATACCTTATTTTCCAGATCATCTATTCCATTGTCATCATCTATTTTGCAAAAAAGAAAAACCTTATTTAACATCAGCCTTGCTGAAATAAAGATCCACCATGACCTTTCTGGCATAAATATATTTAATCCTTTCCATGATATCTTCATTGGAAATCTTTTCAAGTTCAGGATATTTCTTTTTTAAAGAAACCATCTGCCCATCTGAACTCTCCGTATCACCTTTGGCAGCGATATTAAGCGCTTTCATCAACACCTCATCAACCGGCTTCCAATCTCTTGTACTATCTGTAATTTTTTCCCATTTATCACCCTCATACCGCCAGGAACTTCCAGACCACTTGTCCTGTTTTATGAGCATTTTGTCTGATTCTACAACATCATACCTGGGGGCAAAAAACTGAAAAAAAAGGGCCGTCACAACAATCCCTATAAAAAGACCTATCCCAAAATGAGTTCTTGTTCGTATCATGATTTTCTCCTTTTCACGGGGTCAGGCTTTTTTTATTGTGCGTTTTTGCAAAAAACCACAATAAGGAAAGCCCGATCCCATTAGTTTTTTCATTCACCATTCACCATTAATTAGGCATGTATTCCGGCACGATATGCTTGAGCAGGGTTTTGATTTTTTCAGTATTCTGGGTTTTTGCAACTTCTATTATTTTGTCGATATTGCCATTCAACTGGTCCTGTTCGCAGATCATACCGGAAAGCACCATGATTTTTTTATGCTCCGTGGGTACAATATCTTCGCCTTCTGTGATCAGTTCTTCGTATAGTTTTTCGCCAGGTCGAAGGCCGATGTATTCGATCTTGATGTCCTTATCCGGTTCAAACCCTGAAAGCCTTATCAAATCCCTTGCCATATCTGCAATCTTCACTGAAGTCCCCATTTCCAGGATAAAGATTTCACCCCCATTGCCCATGGAACCGGCCTGGAGAATGAGCTGACTTGCTTCAGGAATGGTCATAAAATAGCGGGTCACCTCAGGATGGGTAATGGTGACAGGCCCGCCCTGTTCAATCTGCCGTTTAAACAATGGCACCACAGAGCCCACACTGCCCACCACATTGCCAAACCGGACCGTAATAAACCGGGTCACGGTCCCGTCATCACAATTTTGCCCCTGAACCATTAACTCGGCAATCCGTTTGGTTGTCCCCATGATATTGGTGGGCCGCACGGCCTTATCCGTTGACACCAGAACAAAACGCTCCACGGCAAACTTTTTTGCAATATTGACCACATTCCTGGTCCCGGCAATATTGTTCAATATCGCTTCCCAGGGTTGAATCTCCAGCATGGGAACATGTTTATAAGCAGCCGCATGGAACACGATCTGGGGCTTGTGTTTATCAAAGGTATGAAACAGCCGCTTCCGGTTACGGATATCCCCCAGGACGGGAACAATCTGTATGTAAGGAAAATTGCGCCGAAGCTCCAGATCAATATCATACAAAGGACTTTCAGCCTGATCAAATAAAACAATAGTCTTGGGATTAAACCTGCAGATCTGCCGGCACAGCTCAGAACCAATAGACCCGCCTGCCCCCGTAACCAGAACCTGCTTCTGCTCAATATAGCTGCCAATGCGATCCTCTTCCAGATGAACCACTTCCCGGCCCAGCAAATCCCTGTATGCCACATTCCTTATGGCATTGACACTGACCTTGCCGTCAATGAGCTCGCCCATGCCGGGCAGGGTTTTAAACACAAGCCCGCTTTGCTTGCATTGCTCCACAATGGCCCGCATCTGCTCAGATGTTGAAGAAGGAACGGCAATCAGAATTTCATGGGCATCCAGCTGATCAGCAACAGATTTAAGCTCATCTATCCTGCCCATGACAGGAACCCCATGGATCATTCGTCCCTGCTTGCCATAATCATCATCCAGAAAACCCACAACATGATATTTGAGTCGTATATTATCCCGGATCTCCCGCAGGATTTTTTCTCCGCTGTCCCCGGCACCAATGATCAATAGATTAATAGCCTCTTTTCTGTTTTTCTTTTTCCCCAGCAATCTACCAGCCAGATTCCCATTGGCTTCATCCCCGGACATCATCTCAAAATAAAGACGCAGACAAACCCTTGAACCTGAAATAAATAAAATGGTCACCACCCCGTCAATTACCAGAATCGACCGGGCAAACCCCGTAAAGCTATGGCTGAATATAATAAGCGCTATAATCACCAGGGTACTTAAAACAGACGCTTTTATAATATTAAAAAGATCAATGAGGCTCGTATACCGCCACATGCCCCGGTACACATTAAAAAAATAAAAGGCAATGATCTTGATCAGAATCACAACAGGCAGCAGTCTTACCACCATGACGGCACTGTCCACAGGCAGATCAAAGTTATACCGCAGCAGAAAGGCCGTATACCATGATGCCCCCAGCAGTATAACGTCAATACTGACGATGACTATCAAATTAAAATAAATAGGAAATCGATTCTTCATAACGGGGTTTTCCTTATTGTCGTTATTTGGTTTTTGATATGCCCCCTTTTTTCACGCATTGACTGGTTCTTTGTAAGGCGAGCACGTACGTACTTTATACGGGTCAGACCTCATTCACCATTCAATCAAATTTGCTTTGAAGCTATCCGATATATTTCTTTGTCTCTTCTTGGGCCTACAGCTAAAACAAAAACAATTAGTTTTTTATTTAACACCTGATAAACTACTCTGAAATCTCCAATTCTCAATTTCCGGAAATTCTTAAGATTATTTGATAATGGTGCTCCAAATTTTTCAGGCGCTTTGGTTAGTTTTTCATTAATTGTCAGAATTATTCTACTTGCTGCAGAAGGCCCCACTCCTTCCAGGTCTTCATCTACATCTTTATGATAAATGATTTCCCAGGTCATTTTGCATATTTATTCATCATCTCTTTATGGGAGATGGTTTCTTCAGGATTAAAATTTTGAATTCTGGACAGTGCAAGGGCTGTCAGGCGAAGGTCTTCTATCTCTTCTTCCATTGCCTCATAGGATTCAAATGACATAAGGATTGCCTTTGGAAAATTGTTTTTCAAAATGATTAATTT
>Ga0180009_10001705_pt1 | contig 26582 bp, 20 predicted proteins | sample OS_PC_MetaG_FD_123537 | JGI IMG/M metagenome (GOLD analysis project Ga0180009, IMG submission 123537) | Groundwater microbial communities from the Aspo Hard Rock Laboratory (HRL) deep subsurface site, Sweden - OS_PC_MetaG | ecosystem: Environmental > Aquatic > Deep subsurface > Groundwater... | reverse complement strand
TCGATACCATTTTTTGTCGCCCAACGTTCCCGACTTTCCCTCACCTAGCGTTAGGTGAGGGAAAGCCACTGATGTTCAATATCCGCAGATTTATCAAACAGCACCGTTTCCAGGTATACGACGCACTCTGTTTAGCAAGTTTACCGATACTTGTGTATAACGATGAGCGCTGGAGCGTGGGAACGATAAAGGTTAGATCGAAGCGTTTAACAACAAGCTTCCCACTCCTAAAGGGTAACCCTGCCGGACTGCGGCGATTGCGGCCATTACCAAAGCGATCCCCGCAAAAATTGCCGACCCGAAGGAAATCCTTAAAACCCATTCATTAACGAACCGCAAGAAACGCGGAACAGGCGCGATCATTACGGCTAACACCGACAGCAAAGTTGCCGTGACTGTCGACAAAACTCCCGTCGCCAGCGAAGCGCACCAGGGGCATTTATGCTTAGCATGCAAATCGTGATAATTACACCCGGCATCCAAACCCAGCCCCGGCCAATCACAGCCGCATTGAAATAGAAAGCCGCACAACGGCGTAATGGCAATCAAGGCAATGAACCCCATCAGCGATGCGGCAATGAGTTTGTATTTAAATGATGGCTTCATTGTATTCATTACGACAATCCTGTTTTTACTCATCGTAGATCAAAATTCGGCACCGGAGTGTCCGTCAAAAGACGCCGTGAACCCAGCACCTAAATTATCCAAGATAATTAACCATAATCAATGGGCTATGGAATTTAGGTGCTGGGTGAATACATCCCTGTAGGCTCTATGCCAGTTCCATACTGGCCCCTCACTTAGCGTTAGGTGAGGGGCCGCACACCCCGGCGCCTCCTCAGGTACTGCTGAAATTTGAAGTACGAAAGATATAGACGGCTCTCTTGAAATGATGTTGGCTTGCATATCCCTATACGGCTTATTCCGCATCGGTTCGCATTTTTTGGACGAGCATGATCACTGCCGACGCGAACAAGGCGGCCGAGAATACGATTAAGGTTCCGGTGAGATCGTTCATCATATCCGGGGCAACGATCATGACGATCCCCAGCGCGATCATGATCATGCCGCCGATAAGTTTGAGCGTTTGACCATGCTTTTCTTCAAATTTCTGCCTTTTCAGCGTTATCAAGGCCGCCAAAAAAATGGTGATTTCGATCGAAAGATAGATTAATAAATAAATCAGCAATAAGCCTAAAAATTCTATCGTGCCGACTTGCTGCGATCTGACCAATTGACTCCATATCACCGGAAAACCTGCCGTACAAGGCAATTCGACCAATGCGATGCCCGATGCCATAACGAAGGTAGCGCCCGCGAGCGCGAGTCCTTTTCTTTCCGGATTCAACAAGCCTCTTATCGATTGATAGATACCCGGTTTATGTTTGTCCGATATCGTGAACGAAAGGCCTTTTTTAAACCAAAAATAATCTTTGACATTGACCAAACCGAATAGCAGCGCGAACAAGGCCACCAACCACTGCACCCAGATTAGATAGGCGACATAGCTCAGCACTTTAAAGACGCCGGCGACAAAGGCGCCGTAGAGGATTGCCGTGGTGAACAAAAATACCAGGCCAACCAGCAATATTCGCTTTCTGGAGCCTGAATGTATCACCATGCCTAACAGCAGCGTCAATACCCATAACGAACATGGATTAAAGCCGTCGACAAAGGCAATCAATAAGGTGCTGAATATCAGCGGTTGCCGAACCAGGTCTATGGTGCCGAGCCAGGGGACGTCGATCGTGGTTGCAGCGTTCGCTATCGATTCTCGGTCGGTTTGAGACTCCGGCGCCAAGGGTTCCTTTAACCTGTCGTCCGGCTGCTGCTTTCGGTTTAGGGAGGCTTTAACCGCATCTTCGATTTGTTTCCGGATAAACGGCGCATCGCCGAAAAAGGCTTTCCCGCCGACAAATACGGCGGGCACGCTGTCGGCTTCGACGCCGTGTTCGCGCGCGGTCAATTGAAAGAGTTCTCGGTTGAAGCGGTTGCGCCATACTTCATGCTGCCGAATTTGCAATTGCGGGTAACGGGCTGCCAATTCGCTTAGAAAAGGCTTTTGATCCAGGCAATGAGGACAGTTTTGGCCCCAAAACACGTCCATGACGAGCTCAGGGTCGGTCTTTGCCGTAACCGTTTGGCTTAGGAGTGTCAGCAAGAAAATTATTAGGAAAAATCGTGGGAGGTCGAATCGCATTGGTTTTGCCTTTTAGGGTTTGGTCGTAAATAACTTCCCTATTTTACGGAGGGTTCGGTTGCTCGATTGGCAGGTGTCGGCGGCAGGGCAGATTTTTGCTCCTGCAAAATCTGCATTCATGCCATCCATGGCAATCAGTCACCGCCGTCAAGCCTACACGGACGTATTCACCCAGCACCTAAATTCCATAGTCCATTGGCTATGGTTAACTACCGTGGATAATTTAGGTGCTGGGTTCACGGCGGCCTGCCAAGCGAGTTACCGTACCCTCAACAAAGCTCATAGTTCCAGGACGTTATTTATCACGAAATCCTTAGGGTCTTAAACTGCTAAGGTGCCGGTTGTGTGCGATGATGGGTTTCCGCTTCGCTCCTACCCATCCTACTGCTGAATGCCGGAACATGGGAACGCATTTATTCTGTTTCGATAAACGCCCTAATGCCGGCAACGCCTTGGCCGCCGGCTTCACGAACTCGCGCTAGATCGTCCTTTGCTAAGCCTCCCAAGCCGTAAACCGGAATATTCGCGGTTTCGGCGAGCGCTGTAAAGCCTTGCCATCCGAGTATTCGGGCTCCCGGATGCGTGGCGGTCGGCAATACCGGCGCCAAGACGGCAAAATCGACGCCGGCGGTTTCGGCATGGCGCAGTTCCGCTTCATTATGGCAAGAGGCGGCCAGCCAGCCTTGGCTGTCCGGCCGTTCGCGTAACGCCATTAAGTCCCTGCCGGTTAAATGCATGCCGTCGACGGCACTCGCCTCGATTCCGGATACGGCCGAGTTGAGTAGAACTGATGCGCCATGACGGCGGCATATAGGAAGGATGCGCGCGATAAATTCCGCCGCTTCGCCGGCCGTTACTTTTTTCAAGCGCAATTGAATCAGTTTGATGCCGTTGGCGAGAATGGTTTTTAAGTTAGAGAATAACGCCGAGGGGGTGCTGTCGTCCAGGATGGCATAAAACGGCGGCAGGCGGAGCGCGGTCACGATCGGACGATTCGCCGCCGGAAAGGAATAGTTTTGAAGATCGGTCGAAGCGACCCACTCGACCGCTTGTCCTTCTCTGCCATGCGGGTCGCCTTCGAACCGGTCGATCCGCCAAACTTTGAGTCTTACGCTGAGGTCCGGGTAGTCGTGATGAATCATGATCAGCGGCGTTGCGGTTTTAACGTTGATGGCCAGTTCTTCATGGAGCTCGCGGTCCAATGCTTGTCGCTGCGTTTCGCCCGGCTCGATTTTACCGCCCGGAAATTCCCATAGGCCGCCTTGATGTTTATCGTCCGGGCGCTTGGCGATCAGTACTTTGCCGTGCCGGTCGACAACCGCGCCGACGGCGACTTCTAAAATCGACTTCATAAGTTGTTGTTGATGCTGTTTCAAATGGTTTCCACGCTATGGGGACTATTTGGATGGCTCCGTAATGTTTTCCTACCGCTTATCGTGCCCCGTGATGGGTTTCCGCTTCGCTGCTACCCATCCTACTGCTGCCGGACCGTGGGAACGGTGAAAAAAACAGTAGGGTACGCTGTGCGTACCGCAGGAGACCCGCCCATAGCTTAATTTGCTCTCATGTGTTCCGTTGTGCCGACGTTAGGTACGCGCAGCGTACCCTACAATTCTACCCATCCTACGGCTTAACTGGACGCTGGAGCGTCCAGGGCTGCATTCCCACGCTGGAGCGTGGGAACGATAATATTAGCCAATGAGACCTCGATAACATTTATTGTCACTTAACATCTCGGGCTTCGAAATCGCGATCTGGGGATCGCTCCCACAGAGCACCGTGCTTACCGCTTACCCCTTTCACCTTTCACCTTTCACCTTTCACCTTTCACCTTTCACCTTTAACCTTCAACCTAAGTCCGATACTCCGCATTGATCCGCACATAGTCGTAGGAAAAATCGCAGGTCAAGACTTCTTGCGAGGCGCTGCCGCGCCCGAGCGTTACGGTTACGGTGATTTCCGGTTCGTTCATAACGCGCTGGCCGGCCGCTTCGGTATAGTCTTCGGCGCGGCCGCCGCCGCGCACGATGCACACATCGCCCAGGTGTATGTCGACCCGCTCCAGGTCCATGTTGTCGACGCCGGCCCTGCCGACCGCCGCCAGAATGCGCCCCCAATTCGGATCGCTGGCAAAAAACGCGGTCTTGACCAGCGGCGAATGGGCTATGGTCTTGGCGACGCGCACCGCTTCATCATCATCTAAGGCTTGATCTATTACAATCCGCATCAACTTGGTTGCACCTTCGCCGTCCCGAACGATCGCTTCGCTGAGTTGCTTGCAAATCTTCAACACTGCATCGGCAAAGGCTTGGTAGGCCGGGCTGTCTTCGGTCAATTCGGACACTTTCGAGCAACCGCTGGCCATCAAGACGCAGGCATCGTTGGTCGAGGTATCGCCGTCGACGGTAATGCGGTTGAACGATAATTCGGCGGCGCGCGCCAAACACGCCTGCAGCAGTTTCCGCTCGATTTTGGCGTCGGTCGCGATGAAAGACAGCATCGTCGCCATGTTCGGCTGAATCATGCCCGCACCTTTGGATATACCGGTCAACGTGATCGTCTCGCCATCGATATCAAGGATAATCGACGCGCCTTTCGGAAAGGTGTCGGTGGTCATGATCGCGCGCGCGGCCTGCTCCCAATTATCCTCGGCCAGATTGGCAAAGGCTTTCGGTAAGGCCACCTTGATTTTATCGACGGCCAACGGTTCGCCGATCACACCGGTCGAAAACGGCAGGACTTGCCGGGCATCCGCGCCGGCAAGTCCTGCCACGTCCGCGCAGGTTAACATGGCGTCGTCAAACCCACGCTTGCCGGTACCGGCATTGGCGTTACCGGAATTAATCAGCAGCCAACGCGGGGCCTGTTGTAGATGTTCCTTCGCGACAACCACCGGAGCCGCGCAAAACGCGTTCTGTGTAAACACCGCCGCACAAGTCGATCCTTCGCGCATTTGTACAAGCAACAGATCGTCGCGTTGCGTTTGCTTAATGCCCGCGCACGTCGTGCCCAATTCGATCCCGGCTACCCGGTGCATTACCGGAAACGTCACCTGCCCCACCGCCATATAGACTCCCTTAAATTTTCAATAAAACGCTTATTTTGCTAATGTTGGGAAACGCGCCTTCCATCAGCGCGCATTGTTGCTTAACTTTTTCCATCCGTTCCGGCTGACTCCCCATCAGATGCGGCAAAATCACTTCGATTTCGATTGTCCCTTCCAGATAATGAATCTTGAAATCTTCGATATCTTCGAATAATTCGGCCAGATAGTTACGCAAGTAACCCTGCACATCCGCCCGCAACACATCGACCGGCTCGTCGATGAATTCATCGTCTTCCGGGTCGACATGAACCAGCACATCGACCACGTCGTCGAATTCGGCTTTCAGATTTTGCCGGACCGCATCGCCGATCATATGTCCTTCGGAAACGCTGATTCTGGCATCGACGACGATATGCGCGTCGATATAGGCATCTTCGCCCATTTGCCGGGTTCTGAGCAGATGAATGCCGCGCACGCCGGGAGTCGTTTTGATCACTCTGCGTATCTCGCGGATCAAGGACTCGGGCAATGAGGTATCGACCAACTCCTTGACGCTTTGAATCACCAAACTTAAACCGATTTTAGCGACCATCAATGCGACGATCGCGGCAGCAACCGCATCGGCATATTCATAACCGACCCAAACGCCGGCCACGCCGATGATCACGACGATCGAAGATATCGCATCGCTACGATGATGCCAGGCATTGGCCAGTAATAATTTGGACCGGGTTTGCTTGGCAATGCGCTTGGTGTATTGATAGAGCCATTCGTTAGTCAATACCGATAAGGCGGCTATCGCCATCGCCTCGAATTCCGGAATCAACAAGCGCTCGGGCTGGCGAACTCTTTCCAGCGCATCATAGGCGATGCCGCCGGCCACGATAATTAACCCGACGCCCAGCGCGACCGTCGCGATCGTTTCGTAACGCCGATGCCCGTAGGGGTGATCGAAGTCGGCCTCGCGCGCACCCAGTTTGATCGCGGCAATGACCAGTAAATCGCTGGCTAGATCGGATAAGGAGTGTACACCGTCCGCGATCAAGGCCGCCGATTGACCCAGAATTCCGAAGCCGATTTTCAAGACCGACAAGGCCAGGTTGGTCCATGCGGCAACGACACTGACCTTCGCTTTTAGACGATCGGATTCGACTGACTGGTGCGCTTCGATCATTATTCGCCTACTTCGAGAACAATAATATATTCGCCGTCCTCAGTTTTGGTTTCAAGGACCGCGTGTCCATTGATGCGGCACCAGGCGGGGATGTCTTGCATTACGCCGGGGTCGGTGCAAATGACTTCCAATTGTTCTCCCGCCGCCATGCGTTTGACCCTGTCTTGCGTTCGTATCACCGGCAACGGGCAAAGCAGACGCCTCGCATTCAGGGTTTCCCGGCTCATACGAACCACTCCTCGGCAATTTGCTCCGGCGCGAACGGGGCCACCTGAATCGTTTGTTCCAGACCTTTTTGACTTCTAACCAAAATATCGACCTGCTCGGCATCGCGCCCTTGTCCGTAACGTGCAATGATACGTCCGGCCAAGGCCAGATCTTCATCGGTCGGTTCGCCGTCGATCAACGCCAACGGCCCGCTGTGGCTGCTACTGATCAAGCTGGTAAATTCTTTTTTATAGCCTTCGAGAAAACGGCTCTCGCCTTCCTCGCGCGCGACGATGACTTTGAAATTGGACTTGGGACGGATATGCCGCCCGACTTTCAGCAACATCACATCGTCGAGTTCGTAGTCTTTCGTACCCCGGTTTTGCCATAAATCGACTAATTTCGCCGAATAACTCTCGTCGGTCAAAAAACAACAGCCACCGGCCGGCTGCGCATAATCGACGAAGCCGAACTGCTGCGCCAATTCCATTTGCGGTTTTCTGGACCGCCCGCTAAAGCCGAACAATTTGGCGCGATCGACCCAGCCTTCGCGCTCCGGCAGTGTCTCCGGCAAATTTCTGGCACATAAGGGCCTAAGCAGCAAATCGTCGGCACCGGATTCGCGCGCGATGATCGGCATCGTTTGTTTGCGCTGCGACATCGGCCGTTGGCCGATCACCTCACCGGTAATGATAAAATCGAAACCGTTTTCCTGTATCCATTGCTTGGCCTTGTTGACCATGAAAATCTTGCAATCCAGACACGGGTTCATGTTGCTGCCGTAACCGTGCTTCGGATTGATCAGCACATCCTTGTATTCCTCGATGACATCGACGATATGCAATTTGATGCCGAGTTGTTCGGCCACCCACAACGAGTTATTGCGCTTGGGCTTGGCTCGGTCCCGTTCGCGAATCGCATGCGTGTGTCCTTCCACGCAGAAGCCGGTGAAAAAATTGATGCCTTCGACATGCACCCCTTGTTCGATGATCACTTTAGCGGCCAACATCGAATCCAATCCTCCGGAAATCAATGCCGCCGCTTTTCTTTGTTCGGACATAACGCTGTTATCGTGTTAAAAATGCTTGTTTAAAAATTTCGTCATTATACGCATTTCTTGGCTAAACTTGATCCAACTTCGGCGATTATCACCGAGAATGGCTACCCATCAAACTTTTAGCGCCGTAGCTCTACTACATCTAAACCAACGGATTCATTATGGATTTTAAAGATTATCTAAAAATTCTAGTCAGCAAAGACGGCTCCGATCTTTACTTAACGGTCGGCGCGCCGGCCGCGGCCAAATTTCAAGGCGCATTGAAACCGCTCGAAAGCGAAAAACTGACCGGCGAACGCATCAAGGCTATCGCCTACAACCTGATGGATGCCGAGCAGCAAAAAGAATTCGAACACGTCCCGGAAATGAATCTGGCGATCACCGAACCCGGCATCGGCCGCTTCCGCATCAATATTTTCAAACAGCGCAATAACCTGGCCTTGGTCATTCGAAATATCAAGGTCGATATACCGAATGCCGATCAATTAGGTCTGCCTGAAGTGCTGAAAAAAGTGATCATGGAAAAGCGCGGCTTGATTCTATTCGTCGGCGGCACCGGCTCCGGCAAATCGACCTCGCTGGCCGCACTGATCGACCACCGCAACAGCAATTCGTCGGGGCACATCATCACAATTGAAGACCCGATCGAATACCTTCATCCGCACAAACGCTGTCTAGTCAATCAACGCGAGGTCGGCGTCGATACGCTCAGTTACGAGGACGCGTTGAAAAACACGCTACGCCAGGCACCGGACGTGATTCTGATCGGCGAAATCCGCTCTCAAGAAACGATGGAACACGCGCTCGCCTTCGCCGAAACCGGGCATTTATGTTTGTCGACGCTGCACGCCAACAACGCCAATCAGGCTCTAGACCGCATTATCAATTTTTTTCCGGAAGAACGCCGCAATCAATTATTGCTGGATCTATCGCTGAATTTGAAAGCCTTCGTCTCGCAGCGACTGGTTCCTACCGTGGACGGCAAACGAGTCGCCGCGATTGAAATCTTGTTGGGGACGCAATTGGTCAAAGACTTGATTCATAAAGGCGAAATTCATGCGATCAAGGAAGCGATGGAAAAATCCGAAAATATCGGCATGCAAACTTTCGACAGCCACTTGCTCAAGCTTTTCAAGGAAGGCAAAATTTCGCTCGAAGAAGCCTTGCAAAACTCCGACTCACCGAATAATCTGAAATTAAAAATCAACCTCAGCGAAGGCAAGGGTTCGGCGACTGAAGCGGTCGCTAAATCGCCTGGCGGACTGACTTCAAGATTCTCGCTTGAGGCGATTGAAAAGGATCAGGAGGAAGAAGGACAAACCTAAACCTTTTTTCCGCGCGGGCCGGTTTATTCAACCCGTCCCGGACGTTTCGATCATGACCAAGGCCTCGCTCTTTCCCAAGCTCCAGCTTGGGAAAGACACCCCGGAAGCTCCAGCTTCCTGAGACCGACACAACCTCCGCAGACTCTCAATCAACCCCGACTCGCTCGTTCAATCTTTCTTGATTGTCGGGAAGCTAGAGCTTCCTGAACAGATTACCCAAGCTGGAGCTTGGGTAACAGCATATTTTAGTTTTTGCGGCCTCGATACCATTTATTGTTATCCAACCGTCTCGACCTTCCCTCACCTAACGTTAGGAGAGGGACGACCAGCCAGTAGGGTACGCTGCGCGTACCATGGCATCCCACAAATGTTAATTCAAGCCTCAATGGTGTGATCCAGGGCGGGATTCGGTGCTTAACGGCATGAAGGTACGCGTAGCGTACCCTACAGTTTATGCGTCGCGACGGAAGGAGCGTGAGAACCAGGATAGCTCAAGGAAACAACCTCAAAATACCTGACTTTCCTTCCATGTCTCCGACGACCCAAATCTGCTCGAACGAATGAGACTCGGGTAGCGTTACCCGGTGCAAATTATCTTCCAGTTCTTCACGGCTCCAAAGCGGATTGGCGTTACGCAAAACCAGCCAAACCCGGTCGCTGTGATAGGACTTTTCGGCCTTGCTGGCCAAAATCGCATTCAACGCATTCAACAAACGCTCGCCGACCGGAACATTAATCAAGCGATGCAACGCCTCCAGTGTCCGGATACTGACTTTGCGCCCCAAAATCAGTTGAGCTTCTTCTTCACTGCCGTACAAATGCGCAATTTCCAAATCCAAGCGCCGATCACCTAGGTAACACGAAACATCCGGCTTTTTCGGCTCGTTATGCCAAATATGCCGCATCGGAATGCCTGTTTTTTGTTCGTAAAGCCGCATGAACAATTTGGCTGCCTCATGTTCGAGCTCTATTTTTTCCTGCATGCTCCGGTTCATATCACACCGCTGCAACTCAAACCTTGACCCGCGGTATAGCTGAAACAATGATCGGCCACTTGAACCGGCGCCGAATTCAGGTCTTTCTCCAACAAATCGCCGATATAACACCGCAAGGATGCGACGATTTCGCTTTTGAGCAATAACGGTTTGCTGTTATACATAGATGCCCTCATCGAGTATCGTCAACTCATGCGTCAACGTATCAGTATATAAAAAACGTAAAGGCTTTGCCGCATGGATGCCGGCATAGAGCCTATATAAACGTATTCACGGCGTCCTTTTACGGATCCCACAGCGCCGAATTTTGAGCTACGATGGGCGTATAAACGACTCATACGTTCAACCAAGGGAACCGATGTAAAAATAGAAAGTCTTTAAATTAAAGTTACCATTCGACTCGCTCGATTCGGTCGGTTTTATGCAAGACCTCAAACGGCGCCCCTCGAAAGACGCCAGGGAGTCATAGCACCATGAAGTCTGTCGATTATCCCGAAAACTGGTACGACATCGATACCGCGCTCTATATTCGATCGGTCAAGTTGTTCAGAGCCGTCAAAAACTTATTGAGCGTCAAATTCGAGCTGTTCGCCGACAATCAAGTATTGCAAGGCGATATTTTTCTGTTCAACCATTTTTCCCGCTTCGAAACCTTCATTCCTCAGTTTTTGTTTTTCGAACAAACCGGCGCTTACAGCTGCTCGATCGCATCGGGCGAATTCTTCAAGGAAGACAATGTACTGTCGAATTATTTGAAGCATGTCGGCGTATTTCCGCACGATCACCCCCGTTTATTCGCTATCTTGGCCGGCCAAATCCTGCGCGGACGTAAGGTCATTATTTTCCCCGAAGGCGGCATGGTCAAGGACCGGCGCGTGATCGACAAAAAAGGCGAATACAGTATTTATTCGCGCATGACCGGACTTCGGCGTAAGCATCACACCGGTCCTGCCGTATTAGGCCAAGGAGTCGAAGCATTGAAGTCGGCGATTCGCCATGCCTTCAAAACAAAAGACAAAGAGCGCTTACTACACTGGCAGTCATTGCTTGAATTCGATAGTTTGGATCAACTCATGGCGACCGCGCTAAAACCCACCTTGATCGTACCGGCCAACATCACGTTCTATCCGATTCGCAACTCCGAAAACTTATTGTTTAAAAGCGTCGAATTGTTTTCGGACACGATGAGCCTTCGGCAAACCGAAGAACTCTTGATCGAAGGCAATATCTTACTCAAGGATACCGACATGGACATCCGCATGGGCGAACCGGTCAATCCTTGTTGTGTCTGGGATTGGCGCACGCATTGGATCATGGGCAAAACGGCGCCTGACATACGCGAGCCGGACGATGCGTTCAATTTAACAAGCGCACCGAGAAATTGGAAAGAACGCCTGCTCGGCTATCTATTCTTCAAAAATGCAAGCTGTTCGCGCAATCAATACATGAAAGCCATCTATGCCAACGTGACGGTAAACCTCAGCCATCTGGCCTCGACGCTGATCATGAGCAAAATAGGCGCCGGACTCAAACATATCGAAAAATGCCGATTTTATACCGTGTTGTATATCGCGATAAAAAATTTGCAAAAAAATCCTGACATTCATTTACATCGAAGTCTGTTGAATCCGGATGATTACAGCGACCTGATCCATTGCGTCAACGACCGCTTCGAGCACTTCATCTGCATCGCCAAGGACGCGCAACTGATTGCCGAACAAGATGAATGCTACTATTTTTTGCCGAAACTGTGCGAGGACCACGACTTCGACCAAATCCGTCTGGAAAATCCGATCGCGGTCTACCATAACGAAGCGGCGCCGCTAAGCACCGTGCGCGATACGCTTTCGGCCGCCGACCAAGCCTACTCAAAGATCGATCCCGAACAACTGGCGGCCTGGCATTTCGATGACGAACTGATCGCGCTGGCCTACGAACAGCAGACTTTTAGCACGCTGCAAAACGGCACGATCAAACAACACGAAAGTGCCATTGCCGACCCGTCTCCATTCTTGATGAAACCAGCCCGAACCAACGGCATCGGCATTCTGTTGATCCACGGCCTGTTGGCCAGCCCCGCGGAACTGCGCGATTACGGACGCACGCTGGCACGTCAAGGCTTCACGGTGCTTGGGATTCGCTTGAAGGGTCACGGCACGTCGCCCAATGCCTTGAGAGATTTGAGCTATGAGCAATGGTTCGACAGCGTCAGCAAAGGCTTCACGATTCTCAAAGCGCATTGCGGAAAAATCGTCCTGATCGGCTTTTCAACCGGCGGCGCTTTGGCGCTCAAACTCGCGGCGGAAAACCGCCAGGAAATCGCTGGTGTTGTCGCAGTTTCGGTTCCGGTCAAATTCATGAATCCGTCATTCATGCTGGTGTCTTTACTGCATAACACCAATAGCCTGGTACGCTGGCTGTCTTCTTTCGAGGGCGTCAAACCGTTCATCGACAACACGCCGGAGCATCCCGATATCAATTATTGTAATACACCGATCCGGGCGCTATTCGAATTACGCCGGCTTATTCAGCATCTTGATGAATTACTGCCCGGTATCGAAACGCCGACGTTACTACTCTATGCCGACCGGGACCCGATCGTCGCTCCGGAAAGCGCCGAAACCGTATTCGCTAGATTAGGCGCGACAAGAAAATATTTACATTCGATCGATGCCGACCGACACGGCATTCTGATGGAAAACATCGGCGAGACTTGGTCTGTGATCGACGATTTTTTATGCTCGCTGCAACAAACCGAGGACACCAGCCGCCCCATAACGCAAGCCATTCCCGAAGAGGAGACAGCATCATGAATAATGTAGTCATCGCAGGATATGCCAGATCGCCGTTCACGCCGGCGGGCAAAGGCGAGTTAGCCCACGTCAGACCCGACGACTTGGCCGCGCAAGTGGTCAAGGCGCTGATCGACAAGTGCGGCGTCGACCCGAATGCTATCGAAGACTTGATTCTCGGCTGCGCCTTTCCGGAAGGCGAGCAAGGCCTCAATATCGCGCGCCTCGTCGTGCAGCTGGCGGAACTACCGATATCGATCGCGGGCATGACCGTGAACCGTTTCTGCGGTTCATCGATGCAAGCGATTCATATCGCGGCCGGCGCGATTCAAATGAACGCCGGCGAGGTATTCGTTTGCGCCGGCGTCGAATCGATGAGCCGCGTGCCGATGGGCGGATTCAATACCTTGCCGCATCCGGAGCTGTATAAAGATCACCCGGAAGCCTACATGAGCATGGGCGAGACCGCCGAAAACCTGGCGCGCCGCTATTCCATAGCCCGCCGGGACCAAGAAAATTTCGCGTTGACCAGCCAGCGCAAAACGCAGCACGCCCGACAAAACGGCGACTTTGCCGATGAGATCGTACCGATTCTAACGCACCGAGGCGATCGCATCGATCAAGACGGCTGTCCGCGCCCCGATTCGACTGCTGAAGGTCTAGCCGAGCTCAAACCGGCATTTCTGCAAAACGGCAGCGTCACGGCTGCAACATCGTCGCCGCTGACCGACGGCGCCGCGGCGGTATTGGTATGCAGCGAGGCTTATGCCGATGCGCACGAACTGCCGAAATTGGCCCGCATCAAATCGATCGCTGTATCCGCCTGCCAGCCCGAAATCATGGGTATCGGCCCGGTTTCCGCGACGCACAAAGCCTTGCAAAGAGCAGGTTTAACACTGGAAGACATCGATCTGGTCGAATTGAACGAAGCCTTCGCCGCGCAGGCTTTGGCCGTATTACAAGAATTGCCTATCCCTATCGAAAAACTCAACCTCGACGGCGGCGCGATCGCGCTAGGCCATCCTCTTGGCGCGAACGGCGCGCGCATCACCGGCAAGGCGGCCAGCCTACTGCACCGAGAGCGTAAGCGCTATGCGCTGGCCACACAGTGCATCGGCGGCGGGCAAGGCATTGCAACCATTCTGGAGGCAGCATCATGAATATCGAAAAAGCCGCGGTCGTCGGCGCCGGCGTAATGGGTGCGGGCATCGCCGCGCATATCGCCAATGCAGGTATTCCGTTATTCTTACTGGACATCGTCCCGGATAACGCAACGAACCGTAATCAAATTGCCGAGCAAGCGATCGCCAAAATGCTTGCCGCCGAACCCTCGCCGCTGATGCACCCGAACAACGTTCGGCTGATCTCGCCCGGTAATATCGAGGACGATTTAGCCTGTCTGGCCGAGGCCGATTGGATCGTCGAAGCCGTGCTCGAAGATCCGGACATCAAACGTAACCTTTATCGACAACTGGAAGCGGTCTGCCGACCGGATGCGCTGATATCGTCGAACACCTCGACACTGCCGCTGAAGGTGCTAACCTTGCAACAATCCGAAAGCTTCAAGCGGCGCTTCATGATCACGCACTTTTTCAATCCGCCGCGCTACATGCGCCTACTGGAACTGATCGCGCCGGTCGACATCGCACCTGATTTATTCGATGCGGTAGCGACTTTCGCAGACCTGCGCCTCGGTAAAGGTTGCGTCACTTGCAAGGACACGCCGGGCTTCATCGCGAATCGGATCGGCACTTTTTGGATACAAACGGCATTGCTCGAAGCGATCGCGAATAACTTGACCGTCGAACAATGCGATGCCGCAATGGCGCTGTTCGGCATTCCGAAAACCGGCGTGTTCGGTTTACTGGACCTGGTCGGCCTGGATCTGATGCCGCATGTTCTGAGCGGCTTTAAGCAAAGCCTGCCGGCCAAGGACCGCTTGCGGGCAATCTGCGCCGTTCCTCCCCTGCTGCGCCGCATGATCGAGAAAGGCTACACAGGACGTAAGGGCCTCGGCGGCTTTTATCGTCTCCAGCCCGATGCCGAAACCAAAATCAAGGAAGCGATCGATCTCCAAACCGGTGACTATCGTGTCAGTGAAAAATACCGCATCGACGGCGTCAGTCACAGACCCGAAGATTTGAAAAAATTTTTATCCGGCGGCGAAGCGCTCAATCGCTATGCCTGGCGGGTCTGGTCGGACACGCTAAGCTATGCGGCTAGCTTGATTCCGGAAATCGCCGACGATCCGCTTGCGATCGATACCGCGATGCGCCTCGGCTACAACTGGCATTTCGGCCCGTTCGAACTACTCGATCGTCTCGGCGCCGATTGGTTCGTCGAGCGGCTTCAAGAAAAACACCAACCGATTCCCTATCTGCTCGCGGACCGGCAAAGCCTGTATCGCGCCGACAAGCAAGGCGTCCTGGAGTGTAAGGACGAAGACCGCCGCTATCGGCCGATCCACCGTCCCGAAGGCATGTTGTCGCTCGGCGATATCAAACGGCGCACCGGTCCTTTGCTCGATAATGCATCGGCCAGTTTGTGGGACATCGGCGACGGCATCGTTTGCCTGGAATTCCATAGTAAAATGAATACCTTGGACCCGGACAGCCTGAGCCTGACCCAACAAAGTATCGGCGTCGTCCGTGATAATTTCGAAGGTATGGTCATCCATAATGAAGCCGAGCATTTTTCGGCCGGGGCCAATCTAACTCTGCTGGCCCCGGCATTGATGCGGCAAGATTGGGATGCCGTCGCCCGAATCGTCGAACTCGGGCAACAAACTTATCACGCCTTGAAATACGCGCCTTTCCCGGTCGTCGGCGCACCATCCGGTTTAGCGCTAGGCGGCGGTTGCGAAATTCTGCTGCATTGCGATGCGGTGCAAGCCCATGCCGAACTGTATACCGGCCTCGTCGAAACCGGAGTCGGTTTGGTGCCGGGCTGGGGCGGCTGTAAGGAGTTATTGCGCCGATGGCTTAGCTTGCCTAACCGTCCGGGCGGACCGATGCCGGCGATTTCGCAAGCCTTCGAGACCATCGCGCTCGCCAAGACGTCCAAATCGGCCTTGTTGGCAAAGGAATTACTCTATTTATCCGAACACGACGGCATCACGATGAACAAAGACCGTCTGTTGGCCGACGCAAAGGCGCGCGTCCTGACGATGATCGCCGATTATCGGCCGCCGGAACCTTATGTTTATTATTTACCGGGCGCCTCGTCCCGCGCGGCGCTCGAGATTGCCGTGCGCAACTTATCGCTCTCGGGCAAGGCGACCGCATACGACCGGGAAATCGCCGGCCAACTGGCTTTCGTATTGAGCGGCGGCGACACTGACAGCCTCGATCCGATCAGCGAACAAGACATGTTGAATCTGGAACGGCAAGCCTTTTTGCACCTGGTCAAACAACCCGGCACTGTAGCAAGGCTCGAACATATGCTGAAAACCGGCAAGCCGTTGAGAAACTAACGGGGCAATCGTGAAACGTAACGTTCATGAAGGCCTGGCAAATGAAAGTGCGAGATGTGGCTAGGGTACGGTCGCTCGCCCGACAGGACGCCGTGAATACGTCCGTGTAGGCTCGACGGCGTCTCGAACGCCAAGGATGGCGTGAATGCAGATTTTGCATTACGCCAGGGATGGCGTGTATTAGGGCAACGCAGGAGCAGTTGCCGAGGAGCAAAAATCTGCCCTGCCGCCGACGCCTGCCGGTCGAGCAACCGCACCCTCCTCGGAACCAGTATTGTTTTTCATATCGAAAAATTAGATAAGGAGTCCGAATCTACGAACTTTCACAGTAACAGGAATTTAGCCATGACCGAATTCATTATCGCGGTATCGAGCGGGCTTATTTTAGCCGGGATCGTTGTCTTCGCTCCTATCCGCCGCAGTTTACTGACCCGGCCGCTGTTCAAGGCCATGCGCCGCAATCTGCCGCCGATGTCCCAAACCGAGCGCGAAGCACTCGAAGCGGGCAACACCTGGTGGGACGCAGAACTGTTCAAGGGCCGTCCGGACTGGACTAAACTCGCGGCGCTGCCCACGGCGCGCCTCAGCGACGAGGAGCGCGCCTTTATCGACGGACCTGTGGAAACCCTGTGCGCGATGCTCGACGACTGGGAAATCACCTTCAAGCGCCGCGACTTACCGGCGGAAGCCTGGGGCTATATCAAACAACATAAATTTTGCGGCATCATCATACCGAAACGCTTCGGCGGTCTGGAATTTTCCGATTTCGCGCATTCGCAAATCGTCATGACACTCGCCAGCCGCAGTACGACCGCCGCGGTCACGGTCATGGTCCCGAATTCATTGGGGCCGGCCAAATTATTGCTGGCCTACGGCACCGAACAGCAAAAAAATCATTATCTACCGCGTTTGGCCGACGGCCTCGAAATACCGGCATTCGCGCTAACCGGCCCTCTGGCCGGCAGCGATGCCGGCGCAATGCCCGATACCGGCATCGTTTGTTATGGCGCGTTCGAAGGCAATGAACGAGTTTTGGGCGTACGGCTCAATTGGGAGAAGCGTTATATTACGCTAGGCCCGGTCGCCACGGTGCTCGGACTGGCATTCAAGCTTTACGATCCCGACCGGCTGTTGGGCGAAACCGAAGATATCGGCATTACCGTCGCGCTGATTCCGACCGATACCCCGGGCGTTTCGATCGGCCGCCGCCATTTTCCGCTCGATTCGGCCTTCCAAAACGGCCCTAACTGGGGCAAGGACGTCTTCATTCCGCTCGACTGGATCATCGGCGGCGCGGCACAAGCCGGTCAAGGGTGGAAAATGTTGATGCAGTGCCTCGCCACCGGCCGCGCGATTTCGCTGCCGGCGCTAAGCGTCGGTGCGGCCAAATTCATCTGCCGCAACACCGGCGCCTATGCGCGGATCAGGCACCAGTTCAATCTGCCGATCGGTGCCTTCGAAGGCATCGAAGAGGTACTGGCGCGCATGGCCGGCAGCGCCTATTTAATGGACGCCGCGCGCCAAGTCACCTGCGCGGCACTCGACGTCGGCGAGAAACCGGCAGTGATCTCGGCGATACTGAAATACCAACTCACCGAAGGCATGCGGCGTATCATCAACGACGGCATGGATATTCAAGGCGGCTCGGGCATTTGTCTGGGGCCTTCCAACGCAATCGGCCGTTTGTATCAGGTCGTCCCGGTCGGCATCACGGTCGAAGGCGCAAACATTCTAACCCGCACGATGATGATTTTCGGCCAAGGTTCGGTCCGCTGCCACCCTTTCGTACAACAAGAAATGCAGGCACTGAACCAAACAGATGCGGCCAAAGCCTTGCGCGAATTCGACTCGATATTATGGCGGCATATCCGTTTTTTTCTGAATAATATCTTGCGAGGCTTCTGGTTCGGCGTTGCCGGTTCGCGGCTGACCGCCGCGCCCGGTAACCGCGAAACGAAGCGTTATTACCGGCAATTGACACGGCTTAGCACCGGCTTTGCGCTGGCCGCCGATGTCGCGCTGCTGACGCTGGGCGGCCGACTCAAACGTAAGGAACGCATTTCCGGGCGGCTGGCCGACGTACTGAGCCACTTGTACTTGTGTTCTTGCGTACTCAAACATTTCGACAATCAAGGCGCGCCCTCGGACGACCTGCCGCTGCTGCATTGGGCCTGCCAAGACAGCCTGTATCGCGCCCAACAATCGTTATTGGAAGCACTTCGGCTGCTGCCGGCGAAACTTTCGGCCGGCTTGCTGCGTGCCTTGTTGTTTCCGCTCGGCAAACCCTGCGCGCCGCCGTGCGATAGCTTGACCGGTCCTCTCGCAAAATTGCTATTGACCGACAATCCGGCGCGCGAGCGTTTGACCGATGGCATCTATATCAATACCGATCCGGACGATCCTACCGGCCGCATCGAGGACGCCTTCAGGGCAGTGCTCGAGGCCGCACCGGCCGAGGCCAAAATCCGCGCCGCGCAAAAACAAGGAGCGCTACCCAAAGGAATGCCGTCATCCCTACTGCAGCAGGCTTTGGCATCGGAATTGATCGACAAGGACGAATATGCATTACTCGAAAAAGCCGAGCAAGCCAAAATGAAAGCGATCGCGGTCGACGATTTCGCACCGGAACAATTGACCGGCGGCACTTAACTTCACCTGATTAGCAAGATGCTTCAGCTTGCCGAAGCCAAGTGTCCGAGCTGGGGTTAGTCGTAGTCGCAAAAACTAAAATATGCTGTTACCCAAGCTCCAGCTTGGGTAACCTGTTCAGGAAGCTCTAGCTTCCCGATAATCAAGAAAGATTGAAAGAGCGAGCGAGTCGGGGGTGATTGAGAATGCGCGGAGGTTGTGTCGGTCTCAGGAAGCTGGAGCTTCCGGTGTGTCTTTCCCAAGCTGGAGCTTGGGAAAGAGCGTGATGTGGGTTGGCCGTTTTTAGCTTGACGCGCATGGCTTGCGACCCCCGCCCTGCTAAGGATATGCTGATCTTTGGGCTTTAGCTGAAGAAACTTGCTAATCAGGTAACTTCATGCCATCCATGGCGTTATGCAAAATCGAGATTCACGGCGACCTTTGACGGCCCACCGGTGCCGAATTTTGATCTGCAATCAGCAAATCAAATCCCTTTTTGTTCCTTGGTTAATTGCTTTAACCAGCCTTCCACTTGCGGACTCAGCTCTTTTTTTCCGCTCAATTTCAAGGTTTGCGCCAAATAGCCGTGTTCAACCAACGGCAACGGCAGCACGCCCTGCCCGCCCATGCCGTTATGGGCTTTTATACTGCTATCTTTACTATCGGCCAACAAAATATTGCCGGCCAATTCGAGCTTGTCCATATCCACAACTATCAAGTTGTTCGCGAATTTGCTGGCAACATAAGCATAGTAACCGCCGCCTTTTTTCATGCCGAAATGAACGCCATGACAACCCGCCTCGCAAGGCAAGCTTTTAACGACTTTATTCGTTCCGGTATCGACAATCGTGATGCTCATGCTCAAGGTATTCGCGGTCACCACATACTTACCGTCCGGGCTAACCGGCGTTTGTATCGGCAACAAGCCGTATGCCTCGCCGCTGATTTTTCCGGAAATCGGGTCGTAATCGGCGGCCAGGTCGATGTCGGACAATTTCTTCTTGCCCGGAATATCGATAACCGTCAAACTGCTTAACAGCGGCGGCGTCCCCAACAGATTGGCGGCGTAGGCGCGTTGACCGTCAGGCATTCCCCAAACCGCGATCGGAATGATGCCTCCGGTCGGAATCATGGTATTTTTTTCGGTGTCGAGATCGACGACCGACACGCTACTTGCCAAGGCATTCGGGGTCACCATATATTTTCCGTCATCGGTAATAAAATGCCCATGAGGTCCGCTATTTTTCCCGGTGCTGATGCTTTTGATTGCAGCAGGGCGGCTGCCGCCTTTCATTTTAACGACATGCTCGCTATTGTTGATCGCGACATACAGATTATCATCACCGGGACGCGTCAAAACATGCGATGGCGATTCACCGACTTCGACGTTACTGGTCACTTTACCGCTATCGCGCTCGAAGGTCATCAGTCTTTTATCGAACCATTGCGTCTGATAAATATATTGATAGCGCTTATCGGACCACATATTATGCGGGTGATTTAGATCTTGCTCGACGCCCTTGACTTTGTTGACCAATTTCCAGTTAGCCGCGTCGATACGGGTCGCCGAACCGGGCTTCGTTTTCCCTTCGATCATTTCAAATTGGGTATTCACCCAAACCTCGCCGACACCGGGCGTTTTGGGATTGAACAACTTATTCGGCATGGACAAGCTCAATGCGCTGAGACTGATGGTTTGGCCTTTGATATTCAAGGGTATATCCGGAAGGTTCACTTTCCATTCCGGCTCCCGATAATCGCGCCATAAGTCCGGCGTGGTAACCACGAAAAAGGTCCGCAGCAAACGCTTGGCGATATCGCTATCGGCCGGGACTTTTATGCCGGTCACCAAGGCCAGTTCGGAGCCGATATCGAGACCTTCGGTTGCCGGATCGTCGACCACGACGGCACCGAACATATAAGGATGAACTTTACAGGTAAAGACATAAAGCCCCGGCGAGTTCAAAGCTTCAGTAATACTCACGTTAGACGGTTGTTCTTGATCGATCGGAAAATCCTTCGCTCCCGCTGGCCAAAGCAAGCTGGTTATGGTGTGTTCCGTTCGGGTATCGCCCATTTTTATTTGTACCGCTTGCCCCGGCTTTATCACCACCAAGGCATCTCCGTCTACCGGGTCTTTAAACCACAAACCGGGCTCGTCGGTCATTTCCAAGGTTGCCGAAGGCATCAAACCCGGCGTGCTTAGGATAGCGTCATCCAAGTCGGCTTTAGCCGCCTGGGCATTCCAGCTCAACATAATGCCGGCAATCATCGTTGCTAAATAAGTTTTCTTGTAGCTCTTCATGATATTCACCTTCCAATTTTTATATTTGTTTTAGGATTAATTTCTGGCCGATTCGAAGACTTTGAACCCGCCCATCATGCCGCTCTGCATGTGTTGCAATACATGGCAGTGGTAATGCCACATGCCCGGACCGACGCCTTCGCCGGCCTTGACTACGAACGATTCGCGTTGAATCGGCCCGATATTGAAGGTATCGACGATATGTGTCGTGCCGGGTTGAATCCAGCGATGGGCATGAAGATGAAAGGTATGAAAACCTGTGCCGATACCGATGACGTGGAAACGAACCAGTTCGTTCTCACGAGCGCCTAGTGTGGGATTAGTCCAAAGCGGTACTTGACGGTTCGCGATATTATTGACTTCCATGCCCCAGAACGTGGTTTCATGCATCCACAGAATAAAGTCCCGCTTAATATCTTTTATAGCCACGTTTTGAACTTTGCCGTCGATCAGGGCCGGCACCTTGCCGCTTTTCGGATTGATAATCAACGTTCCATATAAACCTTTGTCTTCGGCACCTAACATAGGATTACCGAAAGTATGGTCGTGATAAGGCCAAGTACCCGCCGTGCCTACTGCAGCCGTCCATTTATAGGTGTAAGGTTTACCTGGAAAAGCGGCTTGGTCGTTAACGTGATTTAGTATTTTCATGGTTCCGTCACTGTCGATTTTGTAATGTACGCCATGAACATGAATACTGACCGGATCGCTGGAACTTTTGATGCCGTGTTCCAAGGTGACTTCTGCTTTATCGCCTTCGGTCATGACGATAGCCGGCCCCGGTATCGATGCCTCCTGACTGTAACGTTGCGTGATGTCTTCGACTTTACCGGAAGGGCTTTTAATCTTGTGCTTGACCATTTGATAGGCTAATTGACCGGAGTCCAGAGCCACCGCTTTCAGTGTGATCAAATGAACAGACCCTGTCTCGGCTCCAGCAAGCATGGAAAATGCCATCAACCCGGCAAAAATAGAGACTGCTAGTGTTTTATACATATCGATTGCCTCATTGAATTAAAAAGTTACCGAAGACTTGTTGTTTTGCATAAAAATAAGGAACATGCCGTTTCGCCTAAGCATTGACGGACATCAATCCTCATCAGTCTCCGACACCTCGGTCGATATCACAATCGGAAGGCATGAATTCACCCTCTAAAAATCCCGACATCGAAACCTGCGATTTCCATTAACCGAAACATCCGGCAATCGAATAAAAAAATGACTTTCGACTGAATAATCGGTTCTTGAAAAACGCCGGGTGAAGCCACTATGTCATAATAATGAAACTTATACAATATATATATTGCATAAGTTTTCTATCGATTCGATACTTTTACGACCTTTCGCATACGCAGCAGTAAGGCGACAGACTTTTTGGCAGCGCTTGTTTCTAAGGATTTCGCGATAAATAAAGCCCTGTAACTATGAGCTTTGTGATGGGTCGGTAACTCGTGTTCGGCGACAATGAGACGCTTTTACGATCAGATGGGAGTATGTAACCGCAGGGTTACTTTCGTGTATTTCGTGATTTGCGTGGAGTGCTTGCCGAATTTAGAATAATAGGCGTGGGATTTGCGTATTATGACAAGCGGAGGACCGTGGCAGCTTGAAAAACAGGCATTAACAATTTGGCAAGAGCGCTCGCCTACTGTTGGAAAATAAAAAAATAAAATCCCCACCCCAACCAACTCAGAACCAATAATAACCAAGGCAACCAGTGTTGCCGGTAAACGACCCGCTCAACAATAGTCTGATTTTCAGACCCGGCAGAATCCGATTGTTGACCGGAAACTTTCTTGAGCTTCCGGCTCAACTCTCTCGCCTTTTCCTTTTGCTGCTTCTTGTAAAGATCGATGCCTTTTTCGATTCCTTGGGCAATCAATTTGGTCTGTTCTTTGGTTTGCGCAGGTCGTTGCGTCGCCTTGGCGATTTTAAGCGCCTCCGCTTGAGTTTCCGGAGATGGTTTTTGCTTAATGTTTTTGGCCATGTTCTGTATTTTTTATCTTAGAAAAAGAATTTCACCATGAAGGTCATGAGGAATAAAAAGTTAATTCAATAACTTGTTATTCATTTGTAATTTATACCCTTCGTAGATTAACTATTCAGCCCCCGGCCATTCTCGCTTCGACGCTCTACGCTCATCGTTATGCATAAATTGTAGGGTACGCTGCGCGTACCTAAGGACCGAAACCCTAGCCAGATCAAACCACAAGGGTTTGGATTATACCTTTCGCACTTCAAATTTCGGCAGTGCCGGAGGAGGCCTCGGGGTGCTCGGTAAAGGCTTTGCCAACATGGAGCTGGCATAAAGCCAACATGGACGTATTCACGGCGTCCTTTGACGGGCACCCCGAGGCCGAATTTTCATCTACGATGAGTATAATATTGGCGGGGTCGTTCATGGTACGCACAGCGTACCCTACAGAGTTCCCGCGATTGCGGGATGTTGCCATCGCGCTGAACAATTACCTCGTAGAAGTTATTTTGTGTATATTCCTTAGACCTGCCGTTTACAAGAAATCGTCTATTTGCTTTATGCTCTTTTGTTTCGGTTCGGGGGATAATCGACAGCCTTTACTTGCTATTAAGTCTTACGGTAAATCATGACTCGAACCGACTCAACAAAAAAACTCTTACGTCTTTATCCTCCCCCATCCCAGGAAGTGCCTATCAATGGCTTGTATTTGACGCATAGAGTCCATGAATTAGGACGTCCGGGATTGCCTTTCGTCTATGCTAACTTTCTTTCCAGCTTAGACGGGCGTATCGCACTAGAGGACATTGATAAAGGCCTTTCCTATATTCCGAAGCATTTAACGACGGCTTCCGATTTCAGTTTATTCATGGAGTTGCATGCACAAGCCGATTGTCTGATAACACATGGCGGCTACATGCGCGCATTGGGCGAAAAACGATTAGGCAATATTTTGCAGGTCACGGACAAAGATTTGCTCGAATGGCGGCGCATCAACGGTTTACCCGAGCAACCTGCAATCGTTATTGCTAGCGCTAGCTTGAATTTTCCCATTCATAATAGTCTGCTAGAAACAAGACAATCGGTCTATATCGCCACCGGAAAGAATTCGTCGCCGGAACGCATTCGCTATTGGCAAGAACAAGGATTTCCGATTTTATCTGCCGGAACCGACAGGATGGTCGAAGGCGCACCTTTAGTTAAAATATTGGCAAGCCTTGGGCTCAAAAGCATTTATTTGATAGCCGGCCCGAAAATGCTTGATACCGTAGTTCGGGACAAACAATTATCGAGGCTGTATCTGACGCTCACCCATCAATTGATGGGTGGCAATGATTTTCGTACCTTACTGACCGGTTCCGCATTAGGACAAGTAGGAAATCTAAAACTCGAATCGCTATTCTTGGAATTGGGCTCTCCCGCCGGCGCAGGTCAGTTTTTTGCCCAATTCAGTCTGCCCTATTCTTATGTCTCAGGAAAGTAAATTTGTTGCTAGCCGAATTCCGTCGCCGGAGTGCGCGCCAAGCAACGATCCTGCGTCTCAACTCAAGAGCTCAGTGTCTATGATTGATCACTCGGATAATCTATCTTTAATACGCTGGTAAGTAGATTTCAATTCTTCGCCGATTATTTCCGCTTTTTCGATCAATCCTTCCTTACTCCCGCTGGTTTCCTTGCTAATTTTGTTCAGCTCGGCTAAAAAATGATCTCTTTGCTTTTCGGCCCGCTCCCATTCCTGCTTGGATTCCAAGCTTGCCAAATGGAGTTGAATTTTGACCTCGTCCCTTAATTGCTCCAAACCCTCGGCAAATTTATTTAATTCTTGTAGTAAGCCCATAATACCCTCTTTAAATTACTTGGTTAATCAATTACATCTGTCGATCAAGATTGGACTATACCCCGACTCTTAAGATCAATCCAATCTTATCGCTTCAAGTCATGGCTTTCTTCGGTCGTGATCTATACCTTTCGCACTTCAAATTTCGGCAGTGCCTGAGGAGGCGCCAGGGTGTGCGGCAAAGGCTTTGCCAGCATGGAGCTGACATAGAGCCTACAGGGATGTATTCACCCAGCACCTAAATTCCATAGCCCATTGGCTATGGTTAACTATCTTGGATAATTTAGGTGCCGGGTTCACGGCGTCCTTTGACGGACACCCTGGTGCCGAATTTTGATCTGCGATGGGTATATCAAAGACCGCCACGGTTCAACACGCCTAATACGTCAATCACGCGCGAACAATAGGCCAATTCATTATCGTGCATCAACGAAAGCCCCAAGTACCGGCCGCTACTAAGCGTCAAATGGTTCATTACCAAGACAGCCGAATACGGTAGCCCTAGATAATCGATACTGGCTTTTTCATGACCCCAGGCTCCGTAGTCACAATGAATTATCCCTGCCATATCGGTCCGAGCATGATGTTCGAACAACTCTACGCACTCTTCGCGCGACGTATCTCTCGATAAATTGGCGGTCAGATCGATAACCGATACGATTGCGGTGGGAATTCGGTAGGAAAGCGAATCGAGCTTACCCTGGAGCACCGGCAGCACCAACGCAGCCGAATGGGCGACATTGGTCTTGGTCGGCAAAATCGATACCGCACTGGATCTACCGAGATGAGAAGTCGCATGATAACCGTCGAGCACACGTTGATCGGATAGGGCGGGATGAATGGTAATGATTCTCGCGTAGTCGATGCCGATATGTTTTTCCAAAATCGAAAACAACGGAACTAAGGCATTGCCGGTACAAGTACTCGCCGAAATCACATGATGACGATCCGGGTCGTATTGATTATCGTTGACGCCATAGACCATACTCAAATCGCAACCGGATATATTGGTGGTACAAACGACTTTTTTTGCGACTTTATGTTTGATGATCGAACGCAAGTCTTCGATAGTGGCGGTACCGGTCGCATCGAACAATACATCGAGTTCGTACTTACGCAGATGGCCGAAACTGTCTTCCTCCGGCGAAGCACGACGCCTATCGGCTCGTTGATAATGTATCGTCTTACCGGCCACGATCAAGTTCTTGCCGTCGCAGTCGAGGCTAAAGGGAGGATTGCCGTAAGTGCTATCGTGCGACAATAAATAAGCGACCTGATCCACCGACATCACGTCGCACATGACTTGGATATCGAAACGCCCGGAGGTCAGTTCGGCGTAATTTGCACGCAGCATGCCTCGACCTATACGACCGAGACCGACAATACCAACTCGTAAACTCATCTTACCCCCTTTGTTATTATTATGATGTCTACCGGTCTTGAATTAGGCTATGTTCGCGTTAGCAGTTGAAACGGTCCTCTTTCCTACTCTAAATAAACCCATTAGGAAATAGCCAATGATTGCTTTCCGATACACTGAGCGTAGCAGAGGGTACGATTACTCGCTTG
>Ga0180009_10001704_pt1 | contig 26584 bp, 22 predicted proteins | sample OS_PC_MetaG_FD_123537 | JGI IMG/M metagenome (GOLD analysis project Ga0180009, IMG submission 123537) | Groundwater microbial communities from the Aspo Hard Rock Laboratory (HRL) deep subsurface site, Sweden - OS_PC_MetaG | ecosystem: Environmental > Aquatic > Deep subsurface > Groundwater... | reverse complement strand
GGGGAGATAGGTCTTAATCATCTCGTCGGTTCCGTAACTTTGAATAAGGCGGGTCGCGCCTGAAGCGAGAGATCCATATACACTGGCTGAGTAGTTAGCGGCGGAAAAGACAAAACGGCAAGCCGCATAGATCAGGATAGGAAGCTGTTGCCCTCCTAAATCCATGGGCGCGGTAGCGGCCAGCCAGCCCCCTTCTCCCCATTCCCTCATAAGGCTTTTCACCGATGGATGGACCTTTATGCGGCCATCTATCAATTCAGGCGGATTCTGATCCATATCACGCAGATTGGGCCTGAGAAGGTCTCGCCCAAGTCTCAATGCCGTTTCCACAACCATGTCGAAAACCTCTTTGCTGTGTACTTCGTAATGGGCATGTTGGGTAAGGGAAGCCGCATCAAAAACTTCGTGAAGCAAAAACCTTAAATTCCTTTCACTGATAAACTTTTCTTCCATTAATTTTTCCCTTCTAGATGTTTATTTAAAGTGAGAACTGGGAATAAATAGTGATATTTTTTGAGCATTGGCATACTTCCCAAAAAAAGCTCAGGGTTACGCCATAATCGAATCGGCCTCCGGTGCCACTTTCAGCCATTAGGATTACGCTTGGCCAATAGTCGCTTAATGAAAGTGTAATATAGAAAAAAATACATTGTCAGTCAAGCACCTCTCTATTCCCGGAGCCTTCACATCTTTGAAGAGTAAGATAAAATATCTCAATGTCGAAACGCCATATCCCGAGTCATGTTCAGCCTAATTTTTTATAAAAAGGAAGCCGGTCACTTAATCAAGGAATGGCGCCATAAGTTGCCCTCGGCTTAATAATGTATGTGAATTAAACTTGACATACAATCCTTATTTCATTAATGCTCCTGCGCTCCAAGAGAGATCATAAGCAGCAAAATGATTCTCTCTAATTATATTCAGAAATTTAGCTGGTCCGATTCTCAAGTTTGATATATTCGTAAAAAGTCGAAAACCTCTCTTTCTGTCATTCCGGCCCCCGCCCCCTGGGCGGGAATAAACTGCAGCCGGAATCCAGTCTATTCAAGGACTTACGAAGGCTCTGGACTCCGGTTTTCACCGGAGTGACGACTTTTTACGAGTTCATCAAGTTTTGAGATGACATATTTGAGCCGGCAAAGGTCATGGTTTGAGAGCGTTGATGAAAATCCGGCTTAACGGTTCGGAAAGGGCGACGGGTCGTTCCGGTTTGTTGAACATGAGCCACGAAAGCAGGCCGTGGTCAATGGTCCCGAAGATCATTTTGACGACCATAATGGGATTAATGCTTTCCCGAAAATGGCCCCGCTTCATGCCATCTTTGATGATGTTGTAGAAAATATGGGCGAACTCATGGAAAAGCTCATAGGCCGGTGAAGAATAAAATCGGCGGTTGTATCGCAATTCCAGAAGGACGATGTTGCAGTATTCACGGTGTATTTCAAGAAAATGGATATAGTCGCTGACCATGGTCATCAGTCTGAATTCAGTGTCCTTGCTGTCATGAAAGCGGGCTTTATGGATAGAGATAAGTTCACGGGAATGTTCGATGGGCAGTGTGAAAAGAATATCTTCTTTGTTTTTAAAATACTGGTAGATGGTCCCGTCGCCCACGCCGGCCCGCCGGGCAATTTCCTGAATGCGGGCTCGGTTGTACCCTGATTCAGAAAATATGGCTTCAGCGGCGTGCAGGATATTTTTTCGTTTGTCGTCCTCATCGGACCCAGGCGGTTCTGTCAGCAAGGCCCTGTCCAGCAGGTCAAAGAACGGTTCGAGGGCTTGAACGGGATCGGCCGGCTTCTCTTCCAACGTCCAAGTGATCAGGATGTGGTCAATGGCACCGAAGATCAGCCAGAGTACGTGCTGAGAATTCAGCGTCTTCCTGAATTCACCGTTTTCAATACCTTCCTCGATAGCTTTTCGAAATTCCCGGGTAAAGGTCCGAATCTTTTCGTAACCTTCGGTTCGGTAGAATAGCCGATTCGGCCTAAGATTGAACAGAAGAATGTTCAAGAAGCTCGGGTTTTCGGTTAGAAACTCGGTGTAGTTCCAGATGAGCTTTCGCAGTTTGACATGCGCCCCGACCAGACCGCCCAAATGTTTTTCATTTATTTCGATGAGTTGCTGGACTTTTTCTCCAGGTATGGAAAAAAGGATATCTTCTTTGTTTTTAAAATGTTCATATATCGTACTTTCACCGATTCCCACTTCTCTGGCGATATGGGATATAGTGGTGTTTAGAAAACCTTTCTGGGCGAACAGAGCGGTTGCCGTATTCAGTATCTTGACTTTAGTTGAGACTTCTTGTTTCATCTACTTTATTTCCATATGTTTTTTGAAATGTAATTGTGCCTTCTCTACGCACTATGGTCTCTTATTTTCCGAATAGTGTTCGAGATTATATAAATAACCTTATCTGAAATTAACTTGGAAATCAAGAAAAATTTTTCTTAAGTAATTTGATGGTTTGAGTAAGATGAATGAAATCCTGTTCCAATCCTTCTCTCACGTGATGAAGTCAGAGTAAAGGGACTTGATTAAAAAAATACCGAATATCTTTCTGTATGTAAATAGTTTGACTGGATTTCCAGCCAGGCGATGGTCCCCAAGGAAACATCAACCTTTTTTCCTTTGGGTCTAAACTCTGTTCTAGTCTGTTCGTTATTTTTTATGCTCAATATTATTTGTAAAATTAATATGATAGAAATCATGTAAACAGAAAACCTTACGGAGCACCTCTAAATTCATGGAATTCCTATAGATCGAGTTGACACGGCATCTGTTTCCCTTTCTAAGCATCCCCAGTATAATGCCCAAGCCAGACAGCGGAATCCGACTCACGATAGCTCATGTTCAGAGGAACGATCAATAAAGGTCCATAGAAAGTAAGAGATTCATGATATGAGCAACATAAAAATCACTAAAACTATTTGATATCATTTAGAAATTTATCATTTATAAATTAATTTGGACCTCAAAAAAATGCTTGACATTATAACGATCATTGTATACGAATATCATTCAATCAAAAAGATATTTGAAAAATATTCAATAAATTTGATCGGAACAAAACGAATAAGCAGGGACCTGTTCTCAAGATCCCAGCAGCGTGGTCGGCTATCTGACGTCAGGTCACCAAACCAAACAGTCAACAATCTCACAATGGAGGAAAAAATGGAATTTGAAGATATTCTTTATGACAAAAAGGACGGGGTAGCAAAAATCACCATCAATCGGCCGGACAAAGGCAACGCCTTGAGGACAGTCACTCTGTCTGAAATGGTTCGGGCCTTAGAGGACGCCACATGGGATCATTCCGTTGGCGTAGTCGTTATCACCGGGGCCGGGGACCGTTTCTTCTGCACGGGTGGAGACGCAGGGGATGCTCGTGAAGACCGTGGCGGGTATCGCCGCGGCGTAAAAAAGATTTTCGAAGTGGAACGTTCCATCCGGATGATCCAGAAACCGGTCATCGCTGCCGTGAACGGTTGGGCCGTTGGCGGCGGGCATGTCCTGCACGTCATATGCGACCTTACCATCGCATCGGATAAGGCCAAATTCACTCAAGTCGGCCCCAAGGTTGGCAGTTTTGAAGCAGGATTCGGCGCCGCCTATCTGGCGAGGGTCATTGGCGAAAAAAAGGCCCGGGAGATGTGGTTTCTCTGCCACAGTTATACAGCGGAAGAAGCTCTGCAGATGAATCTGGTCAACAAGGTCGTGCCGGCAGAACGACTCATTGAGGAAGTGGATTCCTGGTGTCAGGAGATATTGGACAAGAGCCCGACCGCTCTGGGATTTCTCAAGATCTCCCTAAACTCCCCCACGGACTGGATATACAGCATGCAGCGCATGGCCGGGGAAGGGTTGTGGCAGTACTATGAAAATGAAGAGGCTCTGGAGGGTCGAAAATCCTATCTGGAAAAAAGGAAACCGGACTTCCGCCAGTTTCGCAAATAAGCTAAAAGACCCTAGGAGGATAAAATTATGAATATCAAAGGTAAAAAAGCCATCGTAACCGGGGCAGGACAGGGCATCGGCAAGGCCATTGCCTTGAAACTGGCCGAATACGGGGCCGATGTGGTCGCGGCCGACCTCAACCCGGAGACTGCCAAAGAAACGGCCGATGAAATCGTCAAGACCTGCGGGACCGAGGCCATGTTCTATCAGGTTGACGTTGCTCAAATCGAACAAACCCAGGCCATGGTCGAAGAGACTCTGAAAAAGTTTGGCCGAATCGACATTCTGGTCAACAACGTGGGCTGGGACATAGCCCAGCCATTCTGGGAAACGACCGAGGAATTTCGTCAGCAGATCATTGACGTCAATTACAAGGGCCCGGTCAACTGCTGCTTCAGCGTGGTCCATCACATGATTGAGAACCAGGCCGGCAAGATCGTAAACATCGCCAGCGACGCCGGCCGGGTGGGTTCGAGCGGTGAGACCGTTTATGCCGGCTGCAAGGGCGGCGTGATTGCCATGACCAAGTCCCTGGCCCGGGAACTGGCCCGTTACCGGATCAACGTCAATTGCGTGAGTCCAGGGCCCACAGACACGCCGGGCCACGAGGCCGGGACCACGCCAAAGCTTCGTGAGGCTCTGAAAAGAGCCATTCCGTTTGGAAGAGTAGCTCGGCCAGAGGAATTGGCTAATGCGGTGTTGTTTTTCTCTTCTCCGCTGTCCGATTTTATTACGGGCCAGGTTCTGAGCGTGAGCGGCGGGCTGACCATGGTGGACTGATTTGGAAAAAGGTCGCTTACTGGGGGTTCTTAATGGAGATGGTTAAAGAAGAACATCGAATACTCCGTGACATGATGCGCAAGCTCTGCCGAGAGAAGATTGAGAAGAGGGCCAGGGAGGTAGATGAGACCAAGGAGTATCCCTGGGACCTGCACCAGCTTTTCATTGACAACGGCCTGTTCAATATCCGGGTGCCGCCTGAATATGGCGGGGCGGGCATGGATTACACCTCAGCTTGCATCGTCGTGGAGGAGATTGCCAGGGTAGATGGCGCCTGTTCCAATACGGTGGCTCACCATCAGGCGGGCATGTGCTGCTTTATGGACGGTGCCAACGAAGATCAGCGTAAGAAATACATGCCCAGGGTGGGAGGCGGAGATTATCTCGTTGGTTTCGCTTTGACTGAACCAAACGCCGGTTCCGACGCCTTTTCTTTGAAGACTCGGGCCGTGCCTGATGGGAACGACTACGTCATCGACGGAAGCAAGTGCTTCATCTCCAACAGCGGGTTGACCGATCTCTATGTGCTCTTCACGACCGTTGATCCTTCATTGAGACGCGAAGGTATTACCGCATTTCTTGTGGAGAAAGACACACCAGGCCTCGTGATCGGGAAAAACGAAGACAAAATGGGTTTTCGTGCCTCGCCAACGCGCCAACTGGTTTTTGAAAATATGAGCGTGCCCGGAGAGAATCTCCTGGGTAAGGTGGGTAAAGGTTGGGAACTGGTGCTTCAGTCCCTCACCGAGACACGCATCCTCACTGCAGCCATGGCGCTCGGTATTGCTGAAGGAGCCATGGAGGCGGCCGTATCCTACTCCAAGCAAAGGGAGCAGTTCGGAAAGCCTATCAGCTCTTTTCAAGGTATTTCGTTCATGCTTGCGGACATGGCCATACAGGTGGAATGCGCCCGCGCTTTGATTTATCAGACAGCCAGCAAGGTGGATCAAGGAATGAGAAATCAACACTATCATGCATCCGTGGCCAAGTGCTTTGCCTCGGATATGGCCATGAAGGTTACCACGGATGCGGTCCAAGTGATGGGTGGATACGGATATACTCGAGAGTATCCGGTGGAGAAGATGATGCGTGACGCCAAGGCCACCCAGATCATTGAGGGAGCCAATCAGATACAGCGGATACAGATCGCGAGAAACCTCATGAAGATGTATTAGTAGATAATATTCTGGATCCCCGCTTTCGCGGGAATGACGGTAACTAATTTGTGGTTCTAATAATATCAACAAGTTAGAAGAACTTTAGACTGTCCAGCTAATAAGAGGAGATGAGAAATATGACAAAAAAAAGAGAAGAATCCAAAATGATGGGAGCTTATTATGAAAAGCCTACAGCATTGGAAACCTGGTCAGGTCTTTCTTTGAAGGATTTTTATGGACCGGCAGATGTTTCAGGAATAGAATATAAAAAGGGAATAGGGAATCCCGGCCAATATCCTTATACCCGTGGAATCCATCGAGATATGTTTCGTGGCCGCTACTGGACACAGCGCGAGGTTTGTGGATACGGGACCCCTGAAGATACCAACGAAAGGCTGAAGTACCTCATCAGCCAAGGGGCTGGTGGCGTCAATGTTATACCTGATGTGCTCGGAGTCCACGGCATGGACGCCGATCATCCTAGGGCAGAAGACGATGTGGGCGTCCAGGGGGTATCTCTCAGCACGCTTCAGGACATGGAACTGCTCATGAAGGACGTGCCTCTGGATCGGATCAGCATGTCCCTGATAGTCTCTTCTCCCCAGACACCGGTTACGTTAGCCCAGTACCTGGCCCTAGCTAAGAATCAAGGCCTCAAACCTGCCGATCTTGCCGGGACCACCCAGAACGACCCCATCCACACCCGGTGGTGCGGGTTCGCCATTTGTTCCCCCATTAACTTGTCCCTCAAAACCGCAGTGGACGTGATCGAGTACTGCACACTGAACATGCCCCGCTGGTATCCCATCAACGTCAACCTGTACGATCTCAGGGAGCATGGCCTCACCGCTCCCCAGGAAGTGGCCTTTGGTTTTTCTATGGCACTGCTCTACATCCAAGGGACCCTGGAGAGGGGACTGGACATCGACACCTTTGCTCCGCGGTTTGCCTTCTACTGTTCATCGCACATTGATATATTTGAAGAGGTCGCCAAACTTCGTGCAGCCCGGCGCATCTGGGCCCGGATCATGAAGGAGCGCTACGGGGCCAAGGACGAGAAGTCCCTCCAGTTTAAGTTCGGCGTGCATACGGCAGGCTGCTCACTGGTGCCCCAGCAACCCATGAACAACGCCATCCGTGTTGCCTACGAGGCCCTGACCGCCGTGTTGGCCGGTGTGCAGTCCCTGCACTGTTGCTCTTATGATGAACCCATCGCTCTGCCTACAGAGGATTCGGTCAGGCTGGCCCTGCGAACGCAGCAGATCCTGGCCCACGAGACTGGGGTGGCCCGGGTGTCCGACCCCATGGGCGGGAGCTACTATATCGAGTCTCTGACCGAGCAGATTGAGAAGGAGATCCTTGCACTTATGGAAGAGATTGAAGGGCTGGGGGGTATGAAAAAGGCTGTGGAGAGCGGCTGGGTGGACTCCCAATTCGAAGAGGCCGCGCTTCGTTATCAGCGCGAAGTGGAAAGCGGCGAGCGCGTGATTGTAGGGTTGAACCGGTATCAGACCGAGGAGGAGGTGCATGCTCCGTCACACCGGGTCTCGCCGGCCTCGGCCAAAAAACAGATCGCCCGGGTCAAGGCATTCAAGGAAAACCGCGATGAGAAAAAGGTTAAAGAGGCGTTGCTGGCCCTCAAATCCAGGGCGGAAGTCAGTGAAAAAGAAAACCTTATGGATCTCATGATTGAGGCGGCTCAACAGTCAGCCACGCTTTCCGAAGTCCTGGGCACCTTGCGTGTGGTCATGGGCGAAACCTACGATCCTTTTGATGCCCTGAGTCATCCGTTTCTATAAGTTATTTTCGGGATATGTCATTCAATTGAATTTTTTGTAATATTTTAGCTCTTTGAAAGCCATTCAAGTCCGGCAGTGGAGGTCTCTTTCAAAAGCCACCTCATAAAAATACTTCCGATGCTCGTGGAACGCCCCCAGGCATTTAATAAACCTATGGAAAAGGCAGAAGATGTGGGGGAAGAATTTCAACACTAATCTGACCCTCGGCCTGAGCTCGGGTCGAAGGCCGTCCCATGGAATGAGGGAGGGTTAGGCGGCTTTTGAAAGAGACCTCCACGCCGGATCAAATTAGGATTTTTTTCAAAGAGCTAAAATGTTATAATTTTTAAAGGAGTCTGGAATGAAAAACGAGAAGTATGATGTCATTGTAATTGGGGCAGGGGTAGGCGGTCCTGCTGCCGGAGCTATCCTGGCGAAAGAGGAAGGGATGAAGGTCCTTGTGCTGGAGAAGGCCTCGCGTGTGGGCGGAAGGGATATCTCTTTTAACTTTAATGATGAAGATCCGGAGAGCTACAATAGACTGATCGGGGATGCTGCCCACACCTGGTACGTCAAATCGGAACCAGACCTGCCTGAGCTGTTCGATCAGGGATACCTGAAAGGGTACACCTTTGAGGCCGGCATCCATACACTTATGGTTTCCGAAAAGGGCCGAACCAATACATTGCTCACCTATCTGGGCAAACCGTTGAAGCTCTATCCGGCAGTAAGCGCCGAGTTTTGGCACGGCGGGGACCTGAATCATTTTGAAAAGGGCTCGGAGAGAGGGGGAAACTTCCCCTGGATGGATGATAAAGACCGGTCCGAAACGGGCCGGATCAACAGCATGATGGTTCGTATGAAGGCGGATGAGGCCCATTCCTACGATCATATCAGTCTGAAGCAATGGATGGATGAACGGACGGATAACGAGAAGACCAAGGAGTTTCATTTTGTCAACGCCACCATGAATTGCACCATCAATGATCCGGCCAACATCTCGGCCGGAGATAATATTTTGATGAATCGGGCAGTGGCTCGTGCAGGCAAGCGATTTTCTTACGGGGGGTGTTCCACACCAGGTCTTCCCGGGTTTGTGCAGATCCCCAGGTCTCTGTGCGAAGTGATCGAAGAGAACGGCGGCAAGGTGGTTACCGGGGCCAAGGTTCTGGAAGTCCTCATCGAGAATCAAAAGGTCAAGGGAGTTCTTGTTGAAATCAACGGGAACAAGGAAAATATCGAGTGCCCCATTGTCATCAACTCCGGGATGGTCAACGAGATGTTCCTCTATATCCCTGACAGGCATTTCCCCTATACCTTTGTCAACCAAGTCAAAGGATTCTGGGGGGCAGGGATCGGGGCAGTCTATTTCGCCCTTGACCGGAAAATCGTGCAGGCGCACTTGAGCTTTGTGCCTAAAATAGCCGGTAAGGAGGACGGATTTGACAGCGACGTCAGGATGGGGTTCTGGGATAGCTCGGGCATGGATCCCCAGCGTGCGCCGGCCGGCAAGCAGCTTCTGGATGCCTATGTGTCCCTCACGGACCAGGAGTCCCACAACAGGGATCTGGCCAATCTCGCCTATGATCGAATGAAGACCTTCATGGAGGACCATTATCCGGGGTTCAAGGAGGCCCTGGAATGGACCCTGTATACGGTTTCCGACAGCCTGGTCCCTGTTGCCCAGGCCCCTTTCCAGGTGGGAGACGCCAGACCCCGGGCCAAGTGTCCCTATGTGGAAGGCCTCTTCCTGGCCTCAGACAGTTCGGAATGCTCCATGGCGGCCAATGACGCGGCCATTCACGCCGGGATCATCGCGGCCAGCCGTGTCAGCGAAAAGGATTATGTCAGGGAAATCCTCCCGGAATATTCCCAGGATTAGCCGTCGTAAGAATAGGAAGGATAGATTATGACTTCAAAAAAGACACCGCGCATATTGATCACCAAAGCCGGTCTGGACGGGCACGACCGGGGGGCCAAAGTTTTATCCACTTTGCTCCGGGAAGCCGGCTTCGAAGTTATCTACCTGGGTATGTATAATACGCCGGAAATGATCGTCCAGAGTGCCATCCAGGAGGATGCTGACGTGATCGGCATCAGTTTCCTTTCCGGCGAACATCTGTCCATCACCTCCAAGCTAATGGAAGAACTCCGCAGGCAGGGCGCGGATGATATCCCGGTTATCTTGGGCGGCATCATGCCGGCAGAAGATACCGAGGCCCTATTGAACATGGGCGTAAAAAGGGTCTTTAGGGGAGCGCTGGTGGGGGAAGTCACTAAGTATTTGAGCGAAAAATTTTTCGCTCGGACCAACGAAGGGGAGGACGATTCGACCATTTCTCAAGAAACCTAAGGAGGAAAGAAAGTAAGATGGACCAGATCTATGAAAAGCTGCGCGAGAGGATAGACAGACACCCCATGGTTGCGCCCAAGCATCCGGCAGTTGAAGAAGCAGCTGTCATAGGAATACCGGATGAGACATGGGGAGAGTCCGTAAAAGACTTAGTCGTTTTGAAAAAAGGGAAAAGCGCAACAGAACAGGAGATAATAGATTATTGTAAGGAGAATTTTGCAAGCTATAAAAAGCCAAAGTCTGTGGACTTCATTGATGAACTTCCTAAAAACCCTAGCGGAAAGGTAATGAAGCATGTGCTGAAGGAACAGTATTGGAAAGGAAAAGAAACTAAGATACTTTGACAAGTTTTCGGGGGGATGAGGAGGGTGGTGCATGTCTATAATACCTGTAAAGGAATGCAAATCGGTAACTCTTTTCAATTATACTAATACTTAATTACTTGCAAAAAAACCAAAACGTTGAACCAATGGATCAGAATGTCCGAATCGCCTGCTAGAACACCTTTTTTTTACACCGACCACTGTATTTGGTGAGAACTCCGAGACGATTTTGCAAGATTGCGGGTATATTGAAGGGGGCTTAAAGTATTCAAGAAGATAAGGAATAATTTGAATCGTTCAGAGTGTTAAAAAATGAAAACAAGAGTCGCAGAGTTATTGCAAATCAAGTATCCCATTATTCAAGGAGGTATGGTATGGGTCTCTTTTCCTCCTTTAGTGGCTGCTGTTTCCAATGCGGGAGGATTGGGTATCCTGGGAGGCGCGGCCATGCCCCCCCCAGACCTGGAAAAGAATATAGCCGAGATAAAAAGTTTGACTCATAAGCCTTTCGGAGTGAATTTCATACCGGAAAGCCCGGATATTGATGATCTCCTGGATATCATGATCAGTGAAAAGGTTCCCGTGTTGAGTTATGGGCGGGGAAACCCCAAAAGGATCATCGAACGGACCAGGGGAAAGGGAATTATCAATATGCCGACCATGGGATCGGTAAAGCATGCGATTAAGGCTGAGAAAGACGGCGCGGACATGGTGATTGTTCAAGGAACGGAGGCCGGCGGACATAACAGTGCCGTGGCCACCACTGTCTTGGTGGCCAAGATGGTGGATAAAGTCAACATACCTGTTGTTGCCGCCGGCGGGCTGGGAGACGGCAGGGGGTTGGTGGCAGCCCTGGCCTTGGGCGCAGGAGGAATCTCTATGGGCACGCGATTCATTTGTACCAAGGAGTGCCCTGTCCCGGATAACATCAAGGCGCTGATATTAAAGGCAAATGAAGAAAGTACTGTAGTCACAGGTCATATATCAGGGGTCCGGGCAAGAGTCTTGAGGAACAAACTTACGGAAAGCTTCAAGACCTTGGAAGAAAAGCATGCATCGCCCAGGGAACATATGCTGCTCGGGCTTGGAAGGACGAAGCTGGCTTATACGGACGGCGATGAAGACTGGGGGTCACTAGCCTGCGGACAAGTAGCCGGTCTTATTCACGACATTCCCACGTGTCAAGAACTCATAGACCGGATCATGAACGACGCACATCGTATCATGGAAAAATTATATAAAATCAATCAATAATGATTAATTACAGTATGTCTCTCTAAAGGTTTTTTTCGGGCAGCCAATAAAGGCATAAGTAAAAACGACAAGGATGTCATATGGAAGTAACAAAAAGTGAAAAGATGAATGATGAAAGTTCAACCATGGACCGTTTATCCTATTATGAGAAGTCGGGAAAAAGTACCACATGGTCAGGTCTCGACCTAAAGGAATATTATGGTCCAAAGGATGTTGAAAAAAAAGAATATGATAAAGAGATTGGTGATCCCGGTGGGTTTCCCTATACCCGAGGAATTTTTCAGAATATGTATAGGGGCCGCATCTGGACGAGGCGTGAACTTTGCGGCATTAGTGGGGCCAAAGAGACAAACGAGAGGATTAAATATCTCATTAATCAGGGTCAGGGAGGCCCGAGCGTCATATTAGATTTACCTGGGTCAATGGGCATTGATGCAGATCACCAGCGAGCAGCTGGGGAGGTCGGTCTGATTGGATGTAGCATCAGTTCCATCGAGGATATGAGGAGTCTTGTTGATGGCATTCCACAAGATAAGGTTAGTTTTTCATTCGCCGTAGCCTCCTGTACATCCATAGCTATATTTAGCAAATACTTGGCCGTTGCCGATGAACAGGGGATCGACTTTAGTAAGCTGAGGGGGACCATACAAAATGATCCGCTACATGCAAGATATAATGGTTTCGAAGCCTGGAATCCACCAGATCTTGCCAGAAAGATAGCAGTGGATGTGATTGAGTTCAGTGGTCGATACGTTCCCAACTGGTATCCGATCAATATAAACCTTTACGATCTTAGAGAAATGGGTTTAACGGCAGCACAAGAAGTTGCCTATGGATTTGGTATAGGGCTTGTTTATGTGGACGGTCTGATAGAGCGAGGTTTGACAATTGACGATTTTGCTCCAAGACTTGCCTTCTACTGCTCAAGCCATATAGATTTTTTTGAAGAGATTGCCAAACTGAGGGCTGCGAGACGACTCTGGGCCAGAATCATGAAAGATCGTTATGGCGCCAGAAATCCACAGTCAACACAATTTCGTTTCGGAGTTCATACTGCCGGATGTTCTCTCTTTCCACAGGAACCACTAAACAATGCCATTCGAGTCGCATATGAGGCAATGGCTGCCGTCTTAAGCGGTGCGCAGTCTATCCACTGTTGCTCATACGATGAACCAATTGCCCTACCCACTGCAAAATCTCACAAGCTTGCCATGAGGACGCAACAGATACTGGCTTATGAGACGGGCGTGGCAAATGTAAGCGATCCCCTCGGTGGTTCTTATTATATTGAAGAACTAACCGATCGACTGGAAGAGGAGATATTGAAAATAATGGATGAGGTGGAATCACAAGGCGGAATGTATAGCGCTATTTCGTCAAAATGGCTTGATCAGCAGTTTGAAGAAGCAGCTGTTGGAGAACAAGATCGAATTGAGAAGGGAGAGCATAAAGTGGTTGGCGTGAATGTCCTGCGGGGCGAAAGGGATACGGAAACCCCGGGCGGAGTCCAAGAGATAGATTCCGCAATTGAAGGAAGGATAATAGGAGAGCTAAAAAAATTTAAGGAAGAGAGGCCTAATGAGGCTCTACAAAAGAGTATTGATAATTTACGCCGTCAGGCTGAAAAGGGAGAAAAACAGAATCTTGTCCCCGCTGTAATTGCATGTGTAAAGGCCAATGCAACATTAAGCGAGATTATGGGAATTATAAGGGAAGCTTATGGATATCCTTATGATGAGTTTGGAGTGGTAAGCTGCCCATTCTGATTGGTGAAGAATTGGATTGAAGGATGAATTGGGGTTATTTTTATGAAGGATATTCAAAAAAGGAAAAAACGTGTACTCCTCAGTAAGGTCGGGCTCGATGGCCATGATCGCGGCGTAAAAATGCTGTCTACATTGTTAAGGAATGCGGGAATAGAGGTGATCTATTTGGGCCTCTTTCAGACCCCTGAAAATATTATTCGAGCTGCTATCCAAGAAGGCGTTGATATCATCGGTTTGAGTATCCATTCCGGAGAACATAAAACCATGGTACCAGAAATGATCAAGTTAATGCGAAAGGGAAAAATCAATCATGAGATTCCTGTGATTGTGGGTGGTTGTATACCATGGGAGGATATTCCTGCGCTCAAAGAAAAAGGGGTTAAGGAGGTGTTTCCTGCCGGATCGTTGGTTCAGGATATAATAGCTTTTATCAATCACACGATCCCGTAACTCAGTAGCTTCTCCAAAACTCATGTCATTGCTACCTTGGGTAAGCATCGGAATCATATTAGCGACGCTAGTAGGATTAATCTTAGGCATAATCTTGATTGTCCACCCAGAGGTTCGAATCCATGGAATAGCGGTGGCCATTTTAGGATGTGGAGAGATTATCTGCGGTATCATACTCTTTTTCACAATGTGCATAGTTGAAGATCTGTTGGGACTGATTTAGATATCCAAGCCTTATATTTTGTTTTACGATAGGAGAGATAAAAAAGTCATTATTTTGGAGGAAGAGATAATGAATGAGGAGATTTATAATAAATTAGCAAAGGTTCTGGACACGCTGCCCAGCGGTTTTCCTCAAACCGAAAAAGGCGAGGAGATCAAGCTGCTGAAAAAACTCTTTACACCGGAAGAAGCCGCTCTGTTTTGTGATTTGAAATTATCTTTTGAAACGGTTAAAGAGATCTCCAGGCGAACCGGCCGACCCCTTGAGGGATTAGAGGAATTGCTGACCCGGATGTGGAGAAAAGGACACCTTCGAGGAAAAGAATCGGGGAAACAGAAAACGTTCAAGATGGCCCCATGGATAATCGGGATTTGGGAATATCAGGTTCATACCACGGACAAGGAATTTGCCGAAATCAATCGGAAGTATGCACCAAAATTTGCGGAGCAGTTTTTTACAAAAAACCCTCCGGTGATCCAAGTACTTCCTGTTGAACAGACTATTGAGCCCGAGGGTGAAGTGATGCCCTATGAAAAAGTATCAACCGTTATTGAAAACGGCAAATCATTTATGGTGGTGGATTGCGTCTGTCGAAAAGAGAGACAATTGCAAGGCAGGGGGTGTGATCATCCCCTGGATATCTGCCTGCATGTCAGTGATGACCCGGATGAGTTTAATGAGAGGCATGCCTGGAAAGGACGCGTTATTAATCAACAGGAGGCCTATGAGGTGATCCGCCGAGCCGAAGAGGTGGGACTGGTGCACAATACCAGCAATATCCAAAAAGGTCATTACTTCATCTGCAATTGCTGCGGGTGTAGTTGCGGGTCTTTGATTCTACTTAAATTAGGTCTCATCCCTGCTTCCCAGCTTGTGAATGCCCATTATTATGCCCAGATCGATCCGGATCTGTGCACCGGTTGCGGCATTTGTGCCGATGAGCGGTGCCAGGTCGCTGCAATCCAAGAAAAAAACGACCTATACAGCGTCAGACGGGAACAGTGCATCGGTTGCGGCCTCTGTATATCCACCTGCCCGACTGAGGCCATCCGTCTCATCCGCAAGCCCGATGAAGAACAAGTGATACCGCCGGAAGACGAGGCAGAATGGAATGAACAAAGAGCGGCTGACCGCGGTGTGGATTATAGCCAATATAAGTGAGTGTAATTTTTTCTAATAGGTCAAATCTTCGGTTGAGTGTGTCAGTTAAATATTCATGAGATCGTTTTTTAGTTATGGGGTTGTGGTAAAAAAAGTCGAGAGATGTCGAAAATAATTGTTTAATAACAAGAAAGGAGGTAGACATGAGCGAGCTCAGGTTTGACGGGAAAGTAGCTGTCGTGACAGGTGGCGGGCGAGGTCTCGGCCGTTGTCATGCGTTACTGCTTGCATCGCGTGGAGCAAAGGTTGTCGTTAACGATCTTGGTGGCAATGTTAAAGGCGGAACCCGCCCAGAAGGTAATCCCGCCCAACAGGTCGTTGATGAAATAGGAGCCGCGGATGGTGTTGCTGTTGCAGACACAAATGATGTGAGCACGCCTGAAGGGACAAAGACAATCATCGAAACCGCAATAAGAGAATTCGGCCATATAGATATTATCGTTCATAATGCTGGCATATCGGAAACACTTCCTTTCACCCAAATCACTTGGAATATGCTGGATAGAATGTGGGGGGTAAATATTCGAGGAGCGTGGGGACTTGCGCAAACAGCTTGGCCCTATTTTTCAAAACAAAAATATGGCCGCATCGTAAACACCGGATCATGGGCCATGGCAGGTATATCCGACTGCGCACACTACTGTACGGCTAAGGCTGCTATGTTGGGTTTTACAAAGGCTATTGCACTTGATGGCGCCCCTTTAGGTATAAAGGCCAATACATTATTGCCCTCTGCATGGACCCGCATGTTTGAAGATGCAGTAAAAGACGCTAAACTGATTGCACTTACTAAAAAGTATTGGAAGCCTGAATTTGTTTCCCCTGTTGTGGCCTATCTGGCCCATGAATCCTGTGAAATCAGTGGTGAAGCCATTTCGGCACAAGGTGGAAGGATAGAGCGCGTCTTTTATGCTGATGGAAACGGGATATTGCTCAAGGGTGAAGAGTGTACTCCGGAGGCAATTCGAGACCGAATCGATGATATTATGGATGAAAAAGAACCTGCCCTCATAAGTAACGCCGGTGATTTCACCAAAATTTCGTTTAAAAAAATTTTGGGCAAAAGACCCTGATTTTTAAGGAGAGATCACCGCTTTTGGTGGTCTCCGAGTAATCAATTGCGCAAGTTGTTTTGCATAACGAAAGGAGGATGAAGAAGATGTCCGATCTGAAACAAAAGGCAGAAAAAGCTTATAGGGAAAAGTCTACAATCAATAAAACGGAATCCGGTATACCGTTAAAAAATTTTTATTCTACAGAAGACGTCCGGCATATTGACTTTGATAAGGAATTGTCTGTGCCCGGAGAATATCCTTTTACAAGGGGAATTTATACCGATATGTACCGCGGGCGCCTCTGGAGTCTGAGGGAGTTATGCGGATACGGGTCACCGGAGGAGACCAATAAAAGAATCAAATTTTTAGTCGATTCGGGTGAAACCGCTATAAATTTTATCGCGGATGTTCCTACCCAAAATGGAATTGATTCCGACCACCCCAGAGCCAGAGCCGATGTTGGAATGCAAGGTGTCCCGATTTGCACCATAGAAGATGCAGAGACTATAATCAGGGATATCCCACTTGATAAGATGAGCGTTAATGTTACAACCCTCGGCCTGGATCAGCCTGCTCTTTACGTTGCTGCCGCGAAGAGAGCTGGTTATCCCCCGAGTTGTCTAAGGGGAACCACAGTCAATGACAATATCCACTATTGGGTTTGCGGTTGGCATTATCCTTCCTTTCCTATTAGCTGGGGATTTCGTTGCTCACTTGACTGGATAGAGTATTGCATAAAGGAGATTCCCAAATTTAATCCTTTGAGCATAGATGTCTACGATTATCGGGAAAACGGGATAACCGCCGTAATGGAGACAGCCTTTGCCATGGGAGAAGCTAAAGAGTATTTGAAAGCTTTAGTTTCCAGAGGGCTCGATATTAATGAAGTAGCGCCCAGAGTGGGGACAGTAACCCATAGCGCGGAAAGTAATTTTTTTGAGGAAATTGCCAAGCTGAGGGCTACCCGGAAAATTTGGGCTAAAATGCAAAATGCTTAAGGAAGAATTTAGCGCTACATCTCTACGGGCCTTGCGGTACAAATTCCACGTGCATACCGCCGGAAATTCCCTAACCTTACAGCAGCCGATGGTCAACATCGTTCGTATAGCTTATCAAGCTTTATCGGCAGTTTTGGCCGGCTGTCAATCATTGCACACATGTTCTTATGATGAAGCATTGGGACTTCCCACCGAGGAAGCGCATGAACTAGCTGTCAGGACACAGCAGGTTTTGGGGTATGAGACAGGGGTAACCGCCGTTTCAGATCCTTTAGGGGGCTCGTATTATGTGGAATGGTTGACCAGCGAGATGGAGAAAAAGGTGCTTGAATACATGGAGGAGATAGAGAAACGCGGAGGCATGATGAAAGCCGTTGAAACAGGGTGGGTGGAGAATGAAATCAGAGAAGCGCAGTATAAAAGGCAAAAAGAGATTGAGGAAGGTGAGAGAGTCGTTATCGGGGTAAACAGGTTCAGAAAGCCATTTGAGGAGGAAAATATTCCTCCTGCCCATCGCATTCCGCCTGAGGTCATAGAAAGACATCTGGATAACCTGAAAAAATTTCGCGAAAACCGAAACGGAAAGAGGGTAACGGAGAGCCTGGAAAATTTATATAATCAGGCAAAAGACCTCACAAAAAATTTAGTTTATCCGGCGATCGAGGCAGCTGAAGCCGGCGCCTCGATGGCGGAAATGCGTGGGGTTATCAGAATGGCCGCCGGCGAAGGCTTCGATCCCTTTTGTGAAATAGAGCCCACATTTGACGCTTCTTTTATAAAGCCCTAAGTTTTTTTAATCCGCCGGAGGACAAGGGTTTAATTCCCCGCCGCTTGCGGCGTTACAATGCCTTTGTAGATACCCCGCTGCTCTGCGGCGGGGTAGTTCATTTTTGTAGAAGCAACAGACGGGAGAGGTAACCAATGAGTAAAACACCAAAAATAAAAGTGTTGTTGGCTAAAACAAGCTTGGATGGTCATAATCGGGGGATTAAGGTAATCAGTAGATGGCTGGCGGAGAAAGGGATGGAAGTCGTCTACCTTGGGCAATACCAGACTGAAGAAATGGTGGCCAAAGCAGCAATTCAAGAGGATGTGGACGTAATTGGGTTAAGCTTCTTGGGCGGAGAGCACTTATATTCCGTTAGAATGATGCGGGAGATAATGGCAAGAGAAGGGTTAAATGAGGAAATTCTTTTTCTTGTAGGAGGAGTTATGCCCAAGGAAGACATGGGTGAATTATATAAGTTAGGCGTAGACATGGTATTCTTGCCTGGTACTCCTATGGAAGAGATTGTCTCATTTATCGAAAACAATGTAAGGAAAAAGGTGTCGGTGGCCGAAAGAGATTAAAGAGGTTAATTATCCGGGACGTTTGAAGAAAAGATTCAGGCCTTTTACAGGGACCTCTGCATAAGCTTTGTGGGCAGCCTGCGGGCCCTTTCACTTTATCCCCCGGAGCACCCTGAGACAAAAAAAAGGATTGGAAATATCTATCAGCGGTTGACCACATTCTTAAAACAGCGACCCCATATCACCATATTGGTTGTCAATGGGGAGATGGTCATAGAGAACATTCCATTGCCGGAACTCAGCAAGACCCTTGCCCAATTCATTCAGCGAATGGAGGATATGAAATTCCAACGCCTTGTATTCAAAAAGGACCTTAGCTCGGATGAACTCATTTTATTCTTGCAACTCCTGATTCAGTTGATGAAAAAGCCTGAAAATGCCATGGCTGTGATGTCTGAAAACCAGGGGAAGTTTTCTCACATTATTGCAGGGGCATTACCTACTGAGGTCGGTCCACAGATCTCCTATGATGAACTGTTCGGGGCTCTCCAGGCTGCCCGTCAATCGGTACTTTCCTTTTCCGGACAGCTCAAGGATCTTTTCGAGGATATCAAGGGTCCCCTCTCAAGCCAGCAACTTTCTCTCGCAAAAGAGACCACCGAGACTATTTATAGCATGAACACAAAGGGAGATATTCCTTTAAAAGTGCTTATTTACAGACGAAGCGCCGATAGTGATCCATACATCCATGCCATCAATGTATGTGCTTTTTCCATGGCCCTTGCCCGGGAGATCGAACTGAAGGATTCAATGATTGAAGACATAGGATTGGGCGCACTCCTGCACGATATAGGTTTGCATGTATTACCATCAAAATCAGAGAGTCAAAACTCTACCGGGACATTGGAAGAGCAGGCGAACTGGCGGGGTCACCCTCAGCGGGGAGCGGAAGTTCTGCTTGCGACACAAGGAATACCTGATCTGGTTCCCATGGTAGCTTATGAGCATCACATACACTATGACGGTGGGGGCTATCCCAAGGAAATAAAGCACAGGGATTTAACTCTGGCCAGTATGATCACGTGTATCACCGACAGCTACGATAATTTACGCCGGGATGTCCCGGGCCAGCATGCCCTTACTTTAACGCAGGCAATTGACTGGATGGATCGCAGGTTTGGGACCCAATTTCACCCCCTACTTTTTAAAAAGTTCCGGGCAATGGTAAAGGCCCAGGCAAAAGAAGAGATTTGAGATACGGTTCTTCCCCAATAATCAAATCTCTCTTCCATTTCCACGAATTCTTGGTTTTTACAATGAAAGGTTCCATTTGCAAATAAGTAAATAAGTGTATGCTTTCGCTGACTGTTTCCCAACCCGATAAAATTTATCCCTCCTTATCAGACCATGATATCTTCCAAAGATACAATGTTGATTCCGATCAAAATCTCTATAAGTTTATTTGTGATCTTTGATTGAGGCAAGTTTGACTTCTAGCCATCATCGCATTTTTTAGTATAACATCAATATTGTTAACTTTTTATCCTCTATTTTTTACAAATATTGTTACTGTCACATAATAAACCCATGAACTATCCTTTAAGTATGTGACCAACATGAAGTGACCCGTTTTTCTTTGACAACACAACGGTAAATTTCCTATACTTCGTTTTAGAAAAAGGGATTTATATCACCCACCTCATCTACACGTACTTGACAACAGTCAGATACGAAAAATAAAGTATTCTAACGAGATATACTATGGTGGGTGCAATTTCGAGTAGAATTCGAGGTACAGTGTCGAAAGCGGCGAGCGACTTTTCCGGTGCTTACAACTGGGAGTGATCAATGCTTGTCCACAACTTAGATCGAATGGAGGAGAGCAGACATGAGTGCAACGCAGACGAGAGGCCATGTCACAGACAAGTGGGAAGAAGAGAACAAGTGGCTCTATGAAAAGCTAGCAAAGAAGGCAGTGACTGCCATCGAGCGCAACAAAATGACAGCGTGCTACGTGCCTACACAAGCTGAGGCGAAAAAGAGAATCCTTGCAATGATCCCCGAGGGGGCCAATGTAGGTTGGGGAGGATCGGTCACTCTATACAACATGGGTATACTGTGGGACTTACAGAACAGCGGAAAATACAACTGTTTCAACCCCTTCAAAGGGTTTGTTACCGGCCCTAATGAGAGGCTGGTGCAAGCTGTGAGCAGAGAACCGGAAAGGCTTCTTCAGCAGATGCTCTCCACATTGCCCACTGACTATTACCTTGCCGGGGTCAATGCCATCACCCTAGATGGGGAATTAGTATTCATCGACGGCCAGGGGAACCGTGCTGCAGCTATGCTATTCGGGCCGAAGAAAGTCATCGTGGTGGCAGGAGCCAACAAGCTCGTGAAGGACTACGAGAGCGCCTTCCGCCGCATCAAAGATTATGCGGTGGGCCGCACCGCCCGTATGCTCGGACACGATACCCCCTGCACCCGCACCGGCTACTGCACGCCTGCCAAGGGATTGGACCACTGTCTCCATCCCCACCGCATCTGTTGTGCCACTGTTCGTATTTCCGGCCAGTACGACAAAGAGCGCATCAACGTGTTCATCATAGGGGAGGAGTTAGGCTTTTAGAAGGATGAGAAGCCATTCACCTTTTCCTTCTTCAAGAATGCATGATTTTCTCGTTAAAAAATCCTTGGACCACCGTTGAGGGTCCGGTAAATATAAGCAGCGCGTCAAAATGGATCGAGGAAGGAGACATCATGAAAATCAAGGGAAAAGTCGTTGTGGTGACGGGTGGCGCCAACGGCATCGGACGCGCTTTGTGCCAGAGATTTTCACAAGAAGGTGCAAAAGCCGTTGCTGTCGTCGATATAAATGAAACCGAAGCGAAAGCGGTTGCAAATGAAATCGGCGGATTCGCGGTTCAGTGCGATGTAAGCAAAGAAGATGAAATTATCCATATGGTTAATCAAACGGAAGCTAAGATCGGTCCCGTGGATATTTTCTTCTCCAATGCAGGCATCATGGCAGACGGGGGTATGGAAGCCTCTAACGACCTGTGGCAGCGGGCATGGGAAATCCATGTCATGGCGCATGTCTATGCCGCAAGAGCGGTGATTCCCCATATGATCGAACGCGGCGGTGGTTATTTTCTGCTGACTTCTTCTGCTGCGGGGTTGCTCAATCGCATTGGCTCATCGCCTTATGCCGTCACCAAACACGCAACCGTGGGGTTGGCGGAAAATCTCGCCATCAATTATGGAGACCGGGGAATCCGGGTTTCCGTGCTCTGCCCTCAGGCGGTTCGAACCGCGATGATCCCCGATTTAAACAGTGCACGCTCGGTGGATAATCTGCTGGAGCCAGAGGAGGTAGCCGAAACGGTAGTGAAATCGATAAACGAAGAAAAATTTCTGATTCTGCCGCATCCCGATGTTCAGACCTATATGAAGCGGAAGGTGTCCGACTACGATCGGTGGCTCAGTGGTATGCGGCGGCTGAAGCAAAGACTCCAACAACGGTAAGCATCCGAGGGAGAAAGACAGGATTTACAGAATAAGGACGTGGATTAAACTTGACATGCAATCCTCATTTCGCTAAACTTCTTCATATAAAAAATAGGCTCTTATCAACTTATCAACGAATACAAATTCTAGCGAAGAACTAGATAGCGGTTATACTTTTGCCTTAGCTGGGTGTGCCCCAAGGCCCTATCTCAAAAAGGCTTCAGCATTTACTGAAAAAATGACTTGAGGAGGAAAGGATGTTTCAAAAGGAAAAACTAACCGACATAGAATCACACAAAAGAGACTGGGAGAACAACGCAGGGGACAAATTAACCGATAATCTTGAAATTCAAGGAGACATCAACACTCCACCTCAGGCGATTTATACACCCGTGGACATCGGAAATCATGACTATACTCATGATTTGGGTTTTCCGGGCGAATATCCATATACCCGAGGAATCTGGCCGGGAATGTTCCGGAACAGGCTGTGGACCATGAGACAGTACGCAGGTTTTGGAACTTCCGAAGAGACCAATGAGCGCTTCAAATACCTGCTTCAGCAGGGTATGAAAGGGATGAATATCGCTTTTGATCTTCCGTCCCAGATCGGATATGACTCAGACCACCCAAGAGCCCAGGGGGAGGTTGGAAATGTGGGCATTGCCTGCCCTTCCCTAAAGGAGATGGAAGTTCTTTTCGACGGTATTCCGCTTGAAAAGGTAAGTCCTGCCATGGCAATCAACGCCACCGCCCAAATTATGCTCTCCATGTACATCGCCATTGCCCAAAAACAAGGCCTGGCGCTTCGAGACATTGCCGGCAGCACCCAGAACGACATCCTCAAGGAGTTCATCGCCCGGGGTACTTACATCTTTCCTCCCAGGCCCTCTCTCCGTTTGTCCATAGATCTATTCGAATACTGCTCAAAGAACATGCCACGGTGGAATTTCATCAATATTTGCGGCTATCACATGAGAGAAGCCGGATCCACCTTGATCCAGGAGGTCGCATTTGCCATGGCGGACGCCATCACCTATGTGGAGGCCGCTATTGAGAGAGGACTAGATCTTGACGATTTTGCCCCCAGGATCGCCTTCAATTTTTCCATCACCACCAACCTCTTCGAGGAAATAGCCAAGCTCAGAGCCACACGCAGATTGTGGGCACGCATCATGAGAGAAAGATACGGAGCAAAGAATCCTGCTTCGTGGAAATTTCGCACCGGGGCAGGAAGCGCCGGTTGCACCCTTACCGCCCAGCAACCTGAAAACAATATCGTAAGGGTCACCATCCAGTCGCTTGCTTCGGTGCTGGGTGGAGCCCAGTCCCTCCATACCGCATCAATGGATGAAGCCCTTTCCCTCCCGACGGAGAAAGCGGTTACCATAGCGCTTAGAACTCAGCAGATTATCGCTCACGAAAGCGGGGTAGCCCAGGTAGTGGACCCCCTGGCTGGCTCTTACTATGTGGAATCCCTCACCGATCAGGTGGAGGAAGCGGTCAAGGATTACCTGGAAAGGATAGAAGCGGTGGGTGGTATGCTAAATGCTATCGAATCGGGGTGGGTTCACAAAGAGATAGCTAAAGAAGCCTACCGCCATCAGAGGGAAGTAGAATCTGGAAAACGTGTTATCGTAGGAGTTAATCGCTATACAACCGAAGAGTCGGTACCTATCGAAATCCACCGTATGGACCCGGCGGTCGTAGAAAGGGTGAAGGAAAAGTTGAGAAAACTTAGAAAGGAGAGGGATTCGAATCATGTCAAAAACGCCTTATTACGACTAAAGGAGGCAGCCCAGGGTGATGAAAACCTTATGCCCTTTATGCTGGAAGCCGTGAAATCGTATGCAACAGTGGGAGAGATATGTGACAACCTCAGGGAGGTTTTCGGGGAATATCAACGACCTCCATTCTAAGCCTGATAAACCCTGTCCCGTCTATCACCGTCCGACAATCCCAAAAAGGTTAAATTCACTACAATAACCCAAAAAAAGGAGGTGTCATGACACAGAATAGACTGTTTAGTGATCAGGATCTCAAGGAAATGGGAACTCAAACTGTGGGGTTAGTGGAGCGAGCTATTGACAACGGAGACTATGAAGAGGCCAAGAGGCTCGCAAGGCGTATGTATCGTGAGTTCAGTGCGATGCACGATGTCTATGTTAACTGGGTAACCGCTATTCTCACTTTTGTCTACAATCGCTATGGTGACGAGGCACTCCAAGATGCACAGCGTGCAGGTGTTACACGCTGGATAACCCCAATACCTCAAATTTATGCAGGAAAGGATGCCAAGCATAGGGCCCGACTGCTTGTCAGCGCCTTACGGGGTCATTTACAACCGATGGAAGTGAGAGAGGATGACGAGAAATTCATCATCATGATGCATCCATGCGGGAGTGGTGCACGGCTAGTGCACCAAGGAGCATATGAGGGCCCCAACAGTTACGCCAAGATTAAGAACCGCCAGGCAATGACTTTTGGTAGGAGAAACTTGCCTGTTTACTGTGCTCACTGCTTTATGACCACTGTCGTCGCTATTGATATCAGCGGGATTCCGGTCTTCGTGACGGTTCCGGGCCGGACAATTGGTAAGGATCCATGCCAGTTCCACATCTACAAGGATCCCCATGCTGTTCCTCAGGAAGTTTACGCGATGGTGGGGAAGGAAAAGCCGATAAACAGCAAGAAATAACTCAACAGTAGATATGAAGATGACCATTGAAAACTCTTCTACTTAAAAATAAAATCGAAACATCGCGATTCAACTTTTTATCTGACTTCTTGTTTTTTGATTATTCCAAGTGGAGATAGGATTAAACAGTGAGTGCAGCCTTGATAGCGGCTGGCACAAAATGAGTTGTTAACCCAGGAACCGAAAGCTTTTGGAGAAGCTTAGACGAGGGAACTTGCAAATATTAGATTAGAGGAGGACAATAATGGATTTAGGTCTCAAAGACAAAACGGCTGTTGTGGTTGGCGGGGCATCCAATATCGGAAGAGCCATATCGCTTCGCTTAGCCAAGGAAGGGGCAAATTTGGTCATTGCCGATATTGACCGGAAGCAGGCGGAAAAGGTCGTGGAAACCGTTAAGGCTTCGGGGGGTCAGGCAACATCCATGATGATGGATGCAACCCATTACGATGAAGTGAAAGGAACGATGCAAAAAGTGGTGGACCAGTTTAAAAACATAGATGTTCTAGTCTATGTTGTGGGTTGGGATAGCTTAATGCTATTCGTCGATACGACGCCCGACCTCTGGGACAAGATAATCAATATAAATTATAAGGGAATGATGAATTGCTGTCATTCAATCCTGCCCCACATGATTGAAAGGAAGGCTGGAGCTATTGTTAGCATCGCTTCAGATGCAGGTCGCATGGGTGAATTCAGGGAAGGCGTGTATGCGGGAGCCAAGGGAGCCATCATCGCGCTGACCAAGACCATTTCCAGGGAGGTGGGTCGCTACGGGATAAGACTCAATGTGGTATGTCCTGGAATGACCCCCCCGGCCAGTCCTGAGGCAGTCGGTGAATACGGTGGGTTTGGAATGGGCTTTTATGAGATGCCCCCGGAGATGGTTGAGAAGGCAACCAAGCTATACCCTCTTCGCCGTTTAGGGAAACCCGAAGATATTGCCGACTCAGTGGCTTTCCTGGCTTCGGATTGTGCCAGCTTTATCACCGGTCAAACCCTTAGCGTCAGCGGCGGATATACAATGATCTAGACTAAAGGGTGCGGACGGAAGTTTAAAAGTAAACGTAAGATATTATCTAAACCCTTCAACCTATCAGGTAGAGTCCTAGAAGCACTGTCAACCGTCCGGGTTCATACGGGCGGGTGACAGCCATGTCTTCAATAACTCTTTAAAAAAGTTTTAGATGATGATGGTGAATGAAGAACTCGGGCACCTGAGGTGAAAAACAAGAAAAAGGAGGCGTAAGCTATGGTAGATGTCAATGTAAAGATTCTGGGTATTTCGGCAACGGTGATTAAGGGTGGTAATATGGACACCGTGGTCAAAGAAGCGCTAAAGGGAGCGGAAGAGATTGGTGAAGCACTCGGAGGAGGCGTGGAGACGGAGTTTGTGAACCTGGCCGATAAAAAGATCGCATCGTGTAAACATTGTCAATGGTGCATAGAGAACAGGTCCCCATGCAATATAGAAGACGATTTTCAGATGATCTATGACAAGGTCATCGAGTGTGATGGCCTCATACTGGGAGCACCTGCCTGGACCTTTACAGTTGCCCCCAAAATCCTCGATTTTTTTTCCCGTCAAAGGTATTATGCCTTCTTCACCAATGTCATGAGGAACAAGGTTGGTGGTGCTGTAACGACCGGGTTTTTTGGCTTTGGTCTCGAGAATACCCTGAATATCCTCCAAGATCTGACTCCCATTCCGGTAGCCAGGGGATGGGCTATATCCAGTACAGCCGCCTTTGGACAGAGGCCTGCCTATCTGGAGAAAGGCGTCATAGAAGACACGCAAGGAATGCGTCGAGTAAGAATGGTGGGGCATAAGGTG
>Ga0180009_10001703_pt1 | contig 26585 bp, 30 predicted proteins | sample OS_PC_MetaG_FD_123537 | JGI IMG/M metagenome (GOLD analysis project Ga0180009, IMG submission 123537) | Groundwater microbial communities from the Aspo Hard Rock Laboratory (HRL) deep subsurface site, Sweden - OS_PC_MetaG | ecosystem: Environmental > Aquatic > Deep subsurface > Groundwater... | reverse complement strand
CTTTGCCTTTGTAAGGTTCTGGCTCTCTGAAAGATCTAATTTTTGCTGCGACCAAGCCAACAAGGTCTTTATCAATACCATTAATTTTAATTTGAGTAGGCACAGGAACCTCTAACGTAACACCTTGTGGCGGTTCGAAAAAGATTGGATGCGAGTAACCAATATTCAATAATAATCCTGTTTCCTTTAGTTCCGCTCTGTAACCAACGCCAACTATGTCCAGTGCTTTGTTAAATCCAACGGTAACACCTGTAACCATATTTTGAATAAGAGCTCTTGTTAATCCGTGAAGCGAGCGTACTTCTTTACTGTCGTCAGGTCTAGTTACAATCAACTCTTCGCCATCGATATTAACGGAGATTTTGGGATGAACTACCATAGACAGTTCGCCAAGCTTACCCTTAATTTTAAGATTTTTCTCTGCTTGAGTAACCTTAACTTCTTTAATATTTACTGGTTTTTTACCAACTCGTGACACTTAAAACTCCATTCAATATATTACCAAATATGACAAAGTACTTCGCCGCCAACAGCTTGAGCCATGGCTTGTTTATTTGTCAACAATCCTTTTGAAGTAGAAATAACAGCTATTCCTAATCCATTTAATACTCGTGGAATGTCTTCTTTACCAACATACTCTCTTAAACCTGGTTTAGATATTTTCTTCATTCCAGAAATTGATGCAGCACCATCAACATATTTAAGATGTACACGTAGAACATTCTGCTTGTTATCTTCAACAACGTTATAATCTCTAATAAAATTGTTTTCTTTCAAAATATTAGCCAAACCAACTTTTGTGAAAGAAGACGGAATATCAACGTATCTCTTCTTAGCACGCACAGCGTTTCTAATTCTTGTCAAAAAATCTGCAATCGGATCAGTTACTGGCATTTATAATTCTCCTTCTATTACCAACTAGATTTTTTAATTCCTGGAATTTCACCGCTCAGAGCCATTTCTCTGAATACCAATCTTGAAACTCCAAATTTTCTATAATAGCCTCTTGGTCTACCCGTTAAAACACATCTGTTTCTAACTCTAACAGGCGATGCATTTTTAGGCAGTTTCTGTAAAGCTTCATAATCCCCGTTGGCTTTTAATTCCTTACGTAATTCAGCGTATTTTGCTACCGTTTTTTTTCTCTTAACTTCTCGAGCTATCAAACATTTTCTTGCCATGAATAACCTTAATTAGATTTTTATTTTTTTCTAAATGGAAAACCAAAAGCTGCTAATAATTCGTATGCTTCGTTATCTGTTTTAGCGGAAGTAACCAGCGTAATGTCCATTCCTAAAACTTTTGTAATTTTATCTGCGTTAATTTCCGGGAAAATAATTTGATCTTTAATTCCCAAGGTATAATTTCCTCTTCCGTCAAAAGATTTATCCGAAACTCCTCTAAAGTCCCTAACTCTCGGCAGCGCAATTGCAATTACTCTTTCAAAAAATTCGTACATATTATCTCTTCTAAGAGTAACTTTAGCGCCGATTTTCATTCCTTCTCTTAACTTAAAGTTAGAAATCGATTTTTTAGCAATTCTAACAGAAGGTTTTTGACCGGTAATTGTTTCTAATTGTTTAACCGCTTCATCCAAAATTTTTGAATCTGTAGCCGCATCGCCAACACCCATGTTCACAACAATTTTTTCCAATTTAGGTATTTGCATTGTACTTGTATAAGCAAACTTCTCTTTTAATTTTGGAGCAATTTCCTTTTTATATAAAGTATAAAGGTTAACAGGCGCTTTAATTACAGCTTCCTGAGCTTTTTCTGATTTCCGGTTTTCTTTTTTCTTTGCCATTTTAAAACTTAATCCTCAATATTATTAAGACAACATTTCGCCGCTTGTTTTGCTAACCCTAACTCTACGTTTTTTATTTGTTTTATCGTCCATAATCACTTTTTTGCCAAGTCTTGAAGGTTCACCGGATTTGGGATCTAAAAACATTACGTTAGAAGCATTAATCGGAGCTTCCTTTTCAATAATCCCGCCTTGAGGGTTAGCCTGACTTGGTTTTGAGTGTCTTTTACTAAGATTAACACCTTCGACAATTACTCTGCCATCTTTAGGAAATACTTTTAATACTTTACCGGATTTTCCTTTATAGTTTCCAGTAATAACAACAACGGTATCGTCTTTTTTAATTTTCATAATCATAAAACCTTATTTTATAACACTTCAGGCGCTAAAGAGATAATTTTCATAAATTTCTTATCGCGTAACTCTCTTGCAACAGGTCCAAAAATTCTTGTTCCTCGCGGCTCGTTCTGCGCGTTTAGTAATACGGCTGCGTTTTCATCAAATCTAATGTAAGAACCATCTTTTCTTTTTACTTCTTTGGCTGTTCTAACAATAACTGCTCTGGAAACTTCGCCTTTTTTAACTCCGCCGCCAGGAATTGCAGATTTTACCGCAACTACAATTAAATCGCCAACGCTGGCGTATCTTCTTCTGCTTCCACCAAGAACCTTGATGCATCTTACTTTTTTTGCACCGGAATTATCGGCAACCACTAAGTTTGTTTCTTGTTGTATCATATCAAACTACTCCTTCTCGATGCGTATATTACTTAGCTTTTTCAATAACTTCTACGACACGCCATTTCTTGTTTTTACTTAATGGCCTTGTTTCCATAATTTTAACTAAATCGCCTATGCTGCATTCGTTTTTCTCGTCATGAGCCATCAGTTTTGTAGTTTTCTTAAAATATTTTTTATAGATAGGATGCGCAACTTTACGCTCAATAGCAATTAAAATGCTCTTTTCCATCTTATTTTTAACAACTACACCGAGTCTAGTTTTTCTTAATGCGCGGTTTTCCATTAATTTTCAGCCGCTCCTTCTTTAATGTTTTCTTTCAATTCTGTTTCAAGCTCACGCTGTTTCAGTACAGTTTTCATCTTAGCAATATCTTTTTTAACAAGATTTAGTTTAGCAGTATTTGTTAAATTCTTTAATTCATGCTGAAATCTTAAATCAACTAAATTATGCTCTTCTTCATCTATTCTTTTCAGAATTTCTTCGTTACTCATTTCTCTAATTTCGTGTATCTTCATTTTGACAGCCTATAATATTTTATTCGTAATCCGGTCTAACCGAAGTTTTAGTTTTAATAGGTAATTTATGCGAAGCTAATCTAAAAGCTTCCATTGCAATTTCTTTGCTAACTCCAGATACTTCGAACATAATTCTGCCTGGTTTTACAACTGCTACCCAAAATTCGGGGGCGCCTTTTCCTTTACCCATTCTAGTTTCGAGCGGTTTTTTAGAAACCGGTTTATCCGGGAATATTCTAATCCAAACTTTACCATCTCTTTTCATTGTTCTGGTAATTGCAATACGGCACGCTTCAATTTGACGACTTGTTATCCAACCCACTTCTGTTGCCTTTAAGCCAAAATCACCAAAACTTACCAAGCTGCCACGATAAGCTTTACCTCTTCTTTTTCCGCGCTGCGATTTTCTATACTTTACTCTTTTGGGCATTAACATGAGAAAAACTCCTAAAACTCTTATTCAGATATTCTTTTTCCTAAAATTTCGCCTCGGCAAATCCAAACTTTTATACCGATTGCACCATAAACCGTATGAGCTGTTGCTGTAGCATAATCAATATCAGCTCTTATTGTATGAAGAGGAATTCTACCTTCTTTATACTGCTCTGTTCGAGCCATTTCTGCGCCGCCCAAACGACCGCTGCACATAATTCTTATTCCTTCCGCTCCCATTCTGCGTGCAGAAGTAATTGAGCTTTTCATTGCTCTTCTAAAAGATATTCTGCCTTTTAACTGGGAAGCAATATTTTCTGCAACAAGAGTTGCATCAAGTTCAGGTCTTTTAATTTCCGTAATCTGAACTTTAACTTCTTTACCTGTTATTCCATTAAGTTCTTGCTCTAATTGTGCAATTTCTTTGCCGGACTTGCCAATTACTACACCAGGTCTTGATGTTTGAATAGTAAGAATAATATTTTTAGAAGTTCTGTCGATTATTATTCTTGAAATACCTGCCTTTTTAAGTCTATTGCGAACATACGCTCTTAACTTTCTATCCTCAGTTAACTTTTCGGCATAACTTTTATTCTCATACCAGTTAGATTCCCAACCGCGAATAACACCTACTCTAAAACCTATCGGATTTACCTTTTGACCCAAAAAATCCTCCTAAATTAACCTCTTGTAGAAACTACAATTGTTAAATGATTAGATCGCTTTCTTATTTTATATGCCCGTCCCATTGGAGCCGGGGAAATTCTTTTTACCGTTGGACCTTGATTTACAAAAGCTTCTTTTACTACAAGTTCAGACGGTTCGTGTTTTGTTTCATCATCTTTATTAAAAAGATTTGCTACAGCAGATCTTAAAACTTTTTCGGCAGCTTTTGAAGCGTGCTTTGGATTGAAATGTAACATTTCAATAGCTTTATCCACTTGCTGACCTCTAATAAGATCAACTACTAATCTCATTTTCCTTGGAGATGAAGTTATGTATCTATGTGTTGCTCTGGCTTCCATTTATCCGTTACCTCAATATCTCTTTACTTTACTCTTGAAGCTTTTTCAGCTTTTGTTCCTGGATGCCCTCTAAAAATTCTAGTAGGCGAAAACTCACCTAATTTATGACCAACCATGTGCTCACTTATGTAAACAGGAATCATCTTGTTTCCATTATGAACCGCAATGGTATGACCTACAAACTCTGGAGAGATTGTACTTGATCTACACCATGTTTTAATAATTTTTTTCTGATTACTATCGTTTAAAGTCTGAACTTTTTTTAGAAGTTTGTAATCAATAAATGGACCCTTTTTAACTGATCTTGGCATATCTAACTCTAAGCTTTTCTACGTTTAACGATATATTTATTAGATGAATTCTTTTTCTTTCTGGTTTTCAAACCTTTTGCTGCTTGACCCCAAGGAGAAACCGGATGTCCGCCGCCAGATGTTTTACCTTCGCCGCCGCCCATTGGGTGATCGACTGGATTTTTGGCAACGCCTCTAACTTTTGGTCTTTTGCCAGCCCATCTTGTTCTACCAGCTTTACCTAAACTTAAATTCTCGTGGTCGCTATTTCCAACTGTTCCGTATGTTGCCATACATTCTGTTGGAACTAATCTAACTTCGCCCGAAGGCAATTTTAGCTGAGCTTTTGTACCTTCTTTAGCCATTAACTGAATGCCCATTCCTGCAGAGCGTCCTATTTGACCGCCTTTACCGGGTTTCATTTCAACATTGTGAACAAAACTTCCGAGTGGCATTTCCTTTAACTTTAATGCGTTTCCAACTTTAATTTCAACACCTTCGCCGGAAACAATTTTATCGCCAACTTTTAATCCGTCCGGAGCGAGAATGTATCTTTTTTCGCCATCTAAATAATGTAAAAGAGCAATTCTTGAAGATCTATTCGGATCGTATTCGATAGAAAAAACTTTCGCCTCAACACCAAATTTATCTCTCTTAAAATCAATAACTCTATATCTTCTTTTGTGCCCGCCGCCTCTGGTACGATTTGTCATCCTTCCAAGATTATTTCTTCCACCGGTCTTTTTAAGAGCAACCGTAAGAGATTTTTCCGGAGTTGTTTTGGTAATATCATCAAAAGATGATACAGACATAAATCTAGTTCCGGGGGTATTTGGTTTTAATTTTCTAATTGCCATTTTCTAAAGCTCCAATTCCTATGCTCACTAAACTTCGCCAAAGAGATCTATTTTCTGATCAGCTTTTATTGTAATAATAGCTTTTTTACTTTTTGGTGTTCTCCCGCTGAATCTTCCTTTACGGGTGAACTGCGTTTTTGTTTTACCTTTATGCCTAATTGTATTTACTGCAACAACATCTACATTAAACTTTTTTTCAACCGCTTTTGCAATTTCAATTTTATTAGCATTTATATCTACACAAAAACCGTATTTATTCTCTTTTTCGGTAATGTTAGTCATCTTTTCAGTAATCAACGGTCTAATTAAAACGTTACGCATCCTATCCTCATCACCTTTTAGTTAAAAGTACTTTCTAATTGTTCAACAGCACTCTTTTGGAATAAAAGAACCTGATTATTCAACAATTCATATGCAGAAGCTTTGTTAGCTTCAATAATGTTTACTCTATCAATATTTCTACCGGATTTGTAAACGTTAACTTGAGTTCCGTTTGTAAGAACTAATGCTTTTTTGCCAGTCAACTTAAGCGCATCAAGAATGTTTGAAAAATCTTTAGTTTTCGGCGATTCAAAATTGAAATCTTCCACTACAAAAATTTGATTAGCTTGCGCTTTATAAGATAAAGCGGATTTACGAGCAAGTCTATTAACTTTTTTATTCAACTTTTGTCTGTGATCTCTAGGCTTAGGACCAAAAATGGTTCCGCCGCCAACCCAAATAGGAGATCTGCTCGTGCCGGATCTTGCAGTACCGCGTCCTTTTTGTCGCCAAGGTTTTTTACCGCCGCCTCTAACTTCATTGCGTTCTTTTGTTTTTGCCGTACCTTGTCTCTGATTAGCTAAATATGCTTTCACAGATAAATAAATTACATGATCATTCGGTTCGATGGCAAATATACCGTCAGATAATTCTACTGACTCACCAGATTTAGTACCATCTATTTTATAAACATCAAGCTTCATCACTTAACCAATTACTTATTAATTTCAACAATTGTGTTAACAGAACCGGGAATTGCGCCTTTTACAAGAACAATATTCTTTTCCGGTAATATTTTAACTACTTTTAATCCAGAAACTGTAAATCTCGAATAACCCATTCTTCCAGCCATTTTTGTGCCTTTTAGCACTCTTGATGGATATGAACTCTGTCCAATTGAACCAGGAGCTCTTTCTCTATCGCTTTGACCGTGAGTTCTTCCGCCAACACCGCTAAAACCGTGTCTTCTAACTACGCCTTGGAATCCTTTACCTTTGCTCTTTGAAGAAACTTTAACTTTGTCTCCAACAGTTAAAATCTCAACATTAATCACATCGCCAACTTTGTATTCCGAGCCGGAATAATTCTTGAATTCTCTTAAAACTGCAGCAAGAGTTAATTCACGTTTTTTGAAATATCCTGAAACCGGTTTTGTAGTATGCTTTTCTTTTTTCGAACCAAAACTTAACTGAAGCGCATCGTAACCATCTGTTTTAATCGATTTAACAGCTACTACATTGCAAGGACCTGCTTCAATAACAGTTACCGGAATTATTTCTCCGTCAGCAGAATAAATGCTCGTCATACCTAATTTTTTACCTAACAATCCTGGCATTGTATAACCCTTATAGCTTTATCTCTATATCAACACCCGCCGGAATTTCCAGTTTACTCAATGAATCGACGGTTTTGTTGTTAGAATTGTGAATGTCAATTATTCTTTTATGTGCTCTAATTTCAAATTGTTCTCTCGACTTTTTATCCACGTGCGGCGAGCGCAAAACAGTGTACACTGATCTTCTTGTTGGTAATGGAATAGGACCAGAAACTACCGCACCAGAACTTTTAACTGTTTTAATAATTTTTTCAGTCGATTTATCAATCAAAATATGATCGTATGATTTTAATTTAATTCTTATCTTTTGACCAGGCACTTCTTCTCTCCTTTAAGAAAATCCCGACAGAATATCTGCCGGGATACATCAATAATTATTCGTGGATTTTTGTTACAACACCAGCGCCAACTGTTCTGCCGCCTTCACGAATAGCGAATCTTAATCCTTCATCCATTGCGATTTCTGAAATTAAATTGATTTTTAATTTAACATTATCGCCAGGCATAACCATTTCCGTTCCTTCAGGAAGGTCAGCAATTCCAGTTACGTCAGTTGTTCTGAAATAAAACTGTGGTCTGTAGCCAGTGAAGAATGGAGTGTGGCGTCCACCTTCATCTTTTGATAGGATGTAAACTTCACCATCAAATACTTTATGAGGTGTAATAGAACCAGGTTTAGCTAATACCATTCCTCTTTGAATTTCATTTTTATCAATGCCTCTCATAAGAACGCCAGCATTATCGCCAGCCATAGCTGAATCGAGCTCTTTTCTGAACATTTCGATACCGGTAACAACTGTTTTCTTATGAATGCCTAAGCCAATTAATTCAATTTCTTCGCCTAATTTAACTTGACCTCTTTCAACTCTACCGGTAGCAACTGTGCCTCGTCCGGTAATTGAAAAAACGTCCTCAACAGGCATAATAAAAGGTTTATCAACATCTCTTGGAGGAAGTGGAATGTAGCTGTCTACCGCATCCATAAGTTCCCAAATGCAATTCATTCTAGGATCATCTTTAGACACACTATCATCAGCTGAAGCTTCTAAAGCATGAAGAGCAGAACCTTTAATTATCGGTATCTCGTCTCCAGGAAATTCGTAATAAGTTAATAACTCTCTTAACTCCATTTCCACTAGGTCGATCAATTCTTCGTCATCAACCATGTCAACTTTATTCATGAACACAACCATTTTAGGAACGCCAACCTGACGAGCCAACAAAATGTGCTCTCTAGTTTGTGGCATAGGACCGTCTGTAGCTGCAACAACTAAAATTGCACCATCCATCTGAGCTGCGCCAGTAATCATGTTTTTAACATAGTCAGCGTGACCAGGACAGTCAACGTGAGCATAATGTCTATTCGCAGTTGAATATTCAACGTGCGCTGTTGCTATTGTTATACCTCTTTCTCTTTCTTCCGGAGCATTGTCAATGCTATCGAAAGTTCTTTTAGCGGATAATCCTTTTTTGAAAAGAGCCATAGTGATAGCAGCGGTAAGAGTAGTTTTGCCATGATCTACGTGACCGATGGTACCTATGTTTACGTGAGGTTTACTCCTATCAAATTTTTCTTTTGCCATCGAAAACTCCTCGATTTTACTTAATTAATAATTTTATTTATTCTGTTTCTGCCTTTTTGGATCCTTGAGACTTCTCAGAAATCTCATCTGAAATTTGTTTTGGCACTTGTGCATAGTGTGAAAATTGCATTGTATAAATTGCTCTTCCTTGAGTCATTGACCTTAAAACAGTAGCATAACCAAACATTTCTGCCAATGGAGCTGAAGCTTTAATAACCTGAGCATCTTTTCTTGCGGTAAATCCTTCAATTTTGCCGCGTCTAGAACTGATATCGCCCATTACATCTCCCATATATTCTTCGGGAGTAATAACTTCAACACCCATTACCGGTTCTAGCAAAACCGGATTAGCCTTTCTTGCTCCACTTCTAAAAGCCATTGAACCGGCAACTTTAAAAGAGATTTCATCCGAATCAACATCATGATAAGAACCGTCATACAATTTAACCTTAACATCAACGACAGGGTAACCAGCAATTACTCCATTGCGCATAGCTTCCTGAACGCCGTTAGAAACCGGATTAATATATTCTTTTGGCACTACGCCGCCAACAATTCCATTTTCAAATTCAAAACCTTTGCCTTGCTCGTTTGGTTCAATTTCAAGCCAAACGTGACCGTATTTTCCTCTACCGCCAGACTGCTTAACAAATTTACCTTCAACCTGAACTTTTTGAGTTATTGTCTCTCTATAAGCAACCTGAGGTTTACCAATATTTGCTTCAACTTTAAATTCACGTCTCATTCTATCAACAAGAATTTCAAGATGAAGTTCGCCCATACCGCTTATCAAAGTTTGTCCGGTTTCATCATCCACTTTAACTTTAAATGTAGGATCTTCATCAGACAATTTAGTTAAAGATTCCGACAATTTATCTTGATCAGCTTTTGTTTTAGGTTCGATGGCAATTTGAATAACTGGTTCAGGGAAAGCCATTTTTTCAAGAATTATTGCGTCATCTTCCGTGCAAAGTGTATCGCCGGTTCTTGTGTGTTTTAATCCAACAATCGCAGCAATATCTCCAGCTCTAATTTGGTCTAAATCCTCACGTCTATTTGCGTGCATTAGCAGAATTCTGCCAACTCTCTCCTTTTTGTCGGAAACTGAATTGAAAATATATGATCCCGCTTTTAATTGACCACTGTAAACCCGAATATAAGTTAGTTTACCAACAAATGGGTCAGTCATAATCTTAAATGCAAGTGCAGTAAACTTTTCTGTTTCACTAATTTTTCTAACTACATCATCATTCCTATAAATATGATGTGCATGTAATTCTTCATTATCAAGAGGAGAAGGTAAAAATTCTAATACTGTATCAAGTAATTTTTGAACGCCTTTATTCTTAAAAGAAGATCCACAAAGAACAGGAATAATTTTCAGCTTAATTGTAGCTTTTCTTAAAACAGCTTTTACTTCTTTTTCAGTAATTTCTTTGCCTTCCAAGTATTTTTCTAGCAAAGAGTCATCTATATCTGAAACCGCTTCCAGCATAACAGTTCTGTATTTATTTGCAACAGGGACTAAGGCTTTAGGGATTTCAATATCTTCAAATGTTGAGCCGGAAGTATCTTCGCGATACATTCTTGCTTTCATTGTCATCAAGTCAATTACACCAGTAAACAAATCACCTTCGCCAATAGGCAATGTAATAGGAACAGCATTAGCGCCGAGTCTCTGCTTCATCATGTCAATAGCATTGTAAAAATCAGCGCCTACACGGTCCATTTTATTTACAAAGGCTATTCTGGGAACACCGTATTTATCTGCTTGTCTCCAAACAGTTTCAGATTGAGGTTCAACACCGCCAACTGCACAAAACAGCGCAACTGCTCCATCCAATACTCTAAGTGATCTTTCAACTTCAGCTGTAAAATCTACGTGACCAGGTGTATCTATAATATTTATTTGATGATCATTCCAATAGCAGGTAGTAGCGGCACTAGTAATAGTTATTCCTCTTTCCTTCTCTTGTTCCATCCAGTCCATTGTTGCTGCGCCATCGTGCACTTCTCCCATGCGATGCAGTTTACCAGTATAATACAGAATTCTTTCTGTAGTTGTGGTTTTACCAGCATCAATGTGAGCCATAATTCCAATGTTTCTAACTTTACCTATTTCAAACCGCTTTTCTTGCATTAAATCAAATCCTGCCTAATTACCACTTAAAATGGGCAAATGCTTTATTTGCTTCTGCCATTCTATGAGTATCGTCTTTCTTTTTAACTGTTGACCCTTCTCCATTAGATGCCGCAATAATTTCAGCAGCTAGTTTTGCAGCCATCGATTTATCTTTTCTATCTCTCGAATAATTTCTAATCCATCTCATAGCAAGAGAAATTCTTCTTTCGTGTCTAACTTCCATAGGCACTTGGTATGTAGCACCGCCGACTCTTCTACTCCTAACTTCTACTAAAGGTTGAGAGTTAGATATCGCTTTTTTGAAGACTTCAAGAGGCGCTTTTTTAGTTTTTTCTTCAATCATATCGAAACATGAGTATATCATATTTCTAGTAGTTGACTTCTTACCATCATACATCATGTAGTTAATAAATTTAGCTACTAACAGATCGTTATATTTTGGATCTGGCTTAATAAATCTTTTTTCTGCTCTTCTTTTTCTCATTTCAATTCTAATTATTTTTTAGGTTTTTTTGTGCCGTATTTAGATCTGCCTTTTTTCCTATCTTGAACACCGCTAGTATCCAAAGTACCACGAATAATATGATATCTTACACCTGGTAAATCTTTAACTCTACCGCCTCTAATAAGAACAATCGAGTGTTCCTGTAAGTTGTGTCCTTCTCCAGGAATATATGCAGTTACTTCTATTCCGTGCGTAAGTCTTACTCTGGCAACTTTTCTTAAAGCTGAATTCGGTTTTTTTGGCGTAGTTGTATAAACTCTGGTACAAACACCTCTTTTCTGTGGACATGCGTCCAAAGCTGGCGCTTTGTTCTTAGAAGTTATTACTTTACGACCTTTCCTAACCAACTGGTTTATTGTTGGCACTAATTACCTCCATTAAAATTGCAGTCACTAAAAATTCAGACTCTCAATATAAAATTATTATGTTTTTTTGTCAAGTAAACTGCAAATGAAAATCAGCTAATTTTGTAGTTTACGCAGTTTCTTTCGATTTATTTTCTTCAGTTTCAGTTTTTTCTTTAACAACCACTTCTTCGCTTGCCAATATTATTTTTAAATACTTCTTAAGTCCTGTTCCCGCTGGGATTAAATGACCCATCACAACATTTTCTTTTAATCCATTAAGATGATCAACCTTTGCTTCTATTGCAGCATTTGTTAGAACTTTAGTAGTTTCCTGGAATGATGCTGCCGAAATGAAACTCTCTGTGGAAAGCGCAGCTTGCGTAATACCAAGAAGCACATTATCAAAAGTTGCAGGTTCAGCATCACGCGCTTCCAACTGATTCTTTTCTTTTCTAGCTAAATCACTATTTATTTCACGCATTTTGTTTCTAATGATGAGCTGACCTTTATGAAGCTTTGAAGCAGAAGGATCAATAATATAAACCAAGTTTTTAATTTCATCATTTTCTTCTGTTACTTTAACTCGGTCAACATATCCTTCATCAATAAATTTACTATCGCCGGCAGAAATAATTTTTAACTTCTGCAGCATCTGTTTAACGATTACTTCGATATGCTTGTCGTTAATTTTAACGCCTTGCAAACGGTAAACATCCTGAATCTCGTTTACGAGGTATTCCTGAACAGCATTTGTTCCCTTAATCTTCAAAATATCATGAGGATTTATTGGTCCGTCTGTAATTTTCTCGCCGGCTGGTATTTCATCACCTTCCTGAACGAGAATATGTTTTCCATAAGGAACGCCGTATACTTTTTGATCTTTGCCATCAAAAGATTCAACAATAATTTCCCTTGAACCTTTTTTCCTCGCTCCGAATTTAACAACACCCTCAATTTCGGAAACAATTGCCGGATCGTGCGGACTTCTTGCTTCAAAAAGTTCAGTAACTCTTGGCAGACCGCCCGTAATGTCACGGCTTTTTGAAGCTTGCTTTGAAATTTTTGCTAAAATTGTACCGGATTGAACAACTTCTCCTTCTTCAACAGAGAGATATGCTCGAGTTGGTAAGTTATAGCTTTTTTCTTCTCCGCTTTCACTTGTAATAATAATGCTAGGAGTAAGATTTTTATCTTTTGTGTCAATAATAACTTTTTGAACGTGACCGGTCTGATCATCTGCAACTTGTTGAACGGTAGAGTTTTCAACTAAATCTACAAATGAAACTTTTCCGCCGGTATCAGTTAAAATTACAGCATTGTAAGGGTCATGGTTGTAAAGCGGTTGACCTTTTTTAATTTCCTGTCCATCATCAACCATCAACTCTGAACCGTAAGGAATATCAAATTTTTTCAACTGTCTGTTATCTTCGTCGTAAACGCCCATGGAACCTCTTCTTCCGGTAACAACTTTTACTTTACCGAAGAAGTCTGTCTTTTCAACGTAATTTATTTTATCGAATTGTACAATACCAGAAACGTTTGCATCTACTTGAGACTGACTTGCAATTCGCGAAGATGTACCGCCTAAGTGGAAAGTTCTTAGAGTTAACTGTGTTCCAGGCTCACCAATTGATTGAGCAGCGATTATACCAACCGCTTCGCCGATTTCTACAATGCTGCCGGTAGTTAAATTTCTTCCGTAGCATTTAGCGCATACACCGCGTTTAGATTCACATGTTAATACTGTTCTGATGTAAACCGAATCGATCAAAGAATCGTCAATTTTCTCAGCAATTTCTTCGCTAATCAGATCACCAGCGCCAATAATTATATCATCTGTCTTTGGATCGTAAATATCTTCTTGAGCGGCTCTACCTGTAATTCTTTCTGCTAGCGGCTCGCGTTCAAGTTCAACATCTTTAAGTGCAGATACGTAAACACCTCTAATAGTACCGCAGTCTACTTCAGATATAATAACATCCTGAGCAACGTCACATAATCTTCTTGTTAAGTAACCGGCATCAGCAGTTTTTAGAGCCGTATCAGCAAGACCTTTTCTAGCTCCGTGAGTAGAGATAAAATATTCAAGAACGGAGAGACCTTCTTTAAAGTTAGCAACAATCGGGTTTTCAATAATTTCACCTGATTGACCGCTTAAACTCTTTTGTGGTTTCATCATCAAGCCTCTCATTCCGGCTAACTGACGAACCTGCTCCTGAGAACCTCTGGCGCCAGAGTCAACCATCATGTGCAGTGCGTTAAATCCACCCTGATCGCTTCTGATTTTTTCCATAAGAATTTTACTGACGTTGTTAGTTGTATGAGTCCAAACGTCAATAATTTTATTGTAACGCTCAGCATCTGTAATCAAACCTTGTTCGTGCTCGTTTAAGATTCCAGAAACTTTTGCGTTTGAATCGTTAATCAATTTTACTTTTTCATCAGGCACAATCATATCACTGAAACTGATTGAAATACCAGCAGCAGTTGAATATCTATACCCAAGTTCTTTAAGATTATCGAGGAAATTGGCAGTAACTTCATTGCCCAATTTGATAAACATTTTGTAAATAAAACCACTGAAAATCTTCTTTACCAACAATTCATTGAAAAAGCCCATTTCCGGTGGAACAATTTTGTTGAAAACTACACGACCAGGAGTAGAATCAATAAATTTGCCGTTAACTTTAACTTTAATTTTTGCGTGTAACTCAACTACTTTGGTATCGTAAGCAATAACCACTTCGTCCAAGTCGCCAAAAATAAGTCCTTCGCCAATTGCTTTGGTTTTTACTTTTGTTAAATAATAACAACCTAAAACTATATCCTGAGTTGGAACAACAATTGGGCTACCGTTTTGCGGAGACAAAATGTTATGGCTAGAAAGCATTAATAACCATGCTTCTAATTGAGCTTCATATGAAAGAGGTATGTGAACAGCCATCTGGTCACCGTCAAAGTCAGCGTTGAATGCTGTACAAACCATAGGGTGAAGTTGAATAGCTTTTCCGTCTATTAAAATTGGTTGAAAAGCCTGTATACCAAGTCTGTGAAGTGTAGGAGCTCGGTTTAATAAAACCGGATGCCCTTCAATCAGTTTTTCAAGAATATCCCAAATAACCGGCTCTTTTCTATCCACAGCTTTTCTAGCGCTTTTTACAGTTTTGTAGTATCCGCGCTCAATAAGTTTGCGTATAACAAATGGTTTGAACAATTCAATTGCCATATCCTTTGGCAAACCGCATTGATGCAATTTCAATTCCGGACCAACAACAATTACAGAACGACCTGAATAGTCAACACGTTTACCTAAAAGGTTTTGGCGAAAACGTCCCTGCTTTCCTTTAAGCATATCGCTTAAAGATTTTAGAGGTCTGTTGCCGTCGCTTCGTACAGCGCTTGCTCTTCTTGAATTGTCAAAAAGTGCATCAACTGCTTCCTGAAGCATACGTTTTTCGTTTCTTAAAATTACTTCAGGCGCTTTTATATCAATTAATCTTTTTAATCTGTTATTTCTAATTATTACGCGGCGATACAAGTCGTTCAAATCGCTAGTGGCAAATCTGCCGCCTTCAAGAGGAACGAGAGGTCTTAATTCCGGTGGAATAACAGGAATAATACTCATCACCATCCATTCCGGTTTGTTGGGAACCTTACCTTCATGTTCTCTAAAAGCCTCTAAAACTCTAAGTCTCTTTAATAAATCATTTCTCTTTTGCTGCGAAGTTTCTTCATCCAATTGAATTTTTAATTCAACAAACGTTTCTTCGATGTTAATGCTCTTCAATAAAAGTTTAACACCTTCGCCGCCAATTTTAGCAATAAATTTATTTGGATCGTCATCTTCCAGAGAATCATTATCGTGAGGTAATGAGTTTATAATTTCAAAATACTGATCTTCTGAAATAAGGTCTTTTTCGCTAAGTCCTGTTGGACCTGGATTGATAACAACATAAGACTCGTAATAAATGATTTTTTCAAGTTCTTTTGTCGTTACTCCGATGATATTTCCAATTTTGGATGGAAGAGCTTTGAAAAACCAAATATGAACGATTGGCACTGCGAGGCCAAGATGCCCCATTCTCTCTCTTCTAACACTTTTGAGAGTAACTTCAACACCGCATCTATCGCACACAATTCCTTTATATCTAATGCCTTTATATTTTCCGCACGCGCATTCCCAGTCTTTAACCGGTCCGAAAATTTTCTCGCAAAATAATCCGTCTTTTTCCGGTCTGAACGATCTGTAATTTATGGTCTCAGGTTTAGTAACTTCGCCATGCGATCTAGATAAAATAGCATCAGGACTGGCTAGACTAATGGTAAGTTTTTCTATCTGTTTAATTTTTTGTTCTTGAGCTCTAAACCTCATAAAGCGATCTCCTTGAAACAATTAAAAATTTTTATTCTACTAGTTTACTTTAATATCTAAGCCTAATCCTTGCAATTCTTTAATCAGGACGTTAAAAGATTCGGGTATGCCTGGACGTAACAAATTTTCTCCTTTAACAATGGATTCGTATGTCTTTGCACGACCAGAAACATCATCACTCTTTATTGTTAAAATTTCCTGCAAAATATGAGCTGCTCCGTATCCTTCTAATGCCCAAACTTCCATTTCACCAAATCTTTGACCGCCAAATTGAGCTTTACCGCCCAACGGCTGCTGTGTAATTAATGAATATGGTCCAATAGATCTTGCGTGAATTTTGTCGTCCACCATGTGACCTAGCTTCAATATGTAAATATATCCGCATGTAACTTTCTGGTGGAATTTTTCGCCTGATCTTCCGTCATAAAGCGCTGTTTTGCTGCCAACGGGAAGATTAGCTTCTTCAATATAATTTTCAACATTTTCGAGGCTAGCTCCATCAAAAATTGGCGTTTCAAATTTTACACCAAGTTCTTTACCAACCCAACCTAAAGCGGTTTCGTAAAGTTGACCAAGGTTCATTCTGGAAGGAACGCCTAGAGGATTAAGAATAATATCCACGGGACGGCCATCAGCTAAATAAGGCATATCTTCTTGAGGAACTAGTTTAGCAACAACACCTTTGTTACCGTGCCGACCAGCCATTTTATCGCCAACAGATAATTTACGTTTTTTTGCTACGTAAACTTTTGCTAGCTGAACAGTACCTGGCGCAAGTTCATCACCACTTTGAACCTTTAATTTCTCACGTTTGTACTCTTCCTCAAAATCAGAGAGAATATTGAAATAATTGATAAACAATGTGTTTATCATTTCATTCACTTTTTCTTCACTGAACCAAGCGATTGTATAATCGAGTTTTGTAATATCATCAACACCAGGGAAAGTAGATTCTTTAATAACAGTATTGCTCCTTATAACAACAGAGCTATCAAGGTCTCTAATACCCGTAGTTGTTTTATTGAGCGTAATTTTAGTTAATTTCTCAATTAATTTTTTATAATGATTTTCCTTGTTCTTAGAATAATTTACTTCTAATTGATCAAGTTGCTTCTTCTCTATTTTTTTAGATTCGCTGTCTTTTCTTTTTCTGCTGAAAAGTCTCGTCTTAATAACAGTACCTTTCAATCCCGGAGGCGCTTTTAGCGATGCATCTTTTACGTCGCCTGCTTTTTCTCCAAATATAGCTTTCAATAGTTTTTCTTCCGGAGTAGGATCGGTTTCACCTTTTGGAGTTATTTTACCAATAAGGATATCGCCTTCTCTAACTTCAGCGCCTTCCATAATAATACCATTTTCGTTAAGATTTTTAGTCGCTTCTTCCGATACGTTTGGAATATCTTTTGTAAGTTCTTCTTCTCCTCGTTTAGTTTCACGAACTTGTAATTCGAATTCTTCAATATGAATAGATGTGAATTCGTCGTTAGAAACTAATCTTTCGCTGATTACGATAGCATCTTCAAAATTATATCCGCGCCAAGGCATGAATGCAACAAGTACGTTTTTACCTAACGCTAATTCGCCGTTATCTATTGCAGGACCATCAGCGAGGATGTCACCTTTTTTAACTTTTTGGCCTGTTCTAACAATTGAAATCTGATTAAAGCAAGTTTCTTGGTTAGTTCCGGAAAACTTAGTGAGTATATATTCTGTTCTGCGCTCGTCGTTAAAGCTAGTTAGAACTTCAGGACTGTTTTCATCAACCTCGTATTTAACAACAATTCTTGTTGCATCAGCAAATTCAATAACGCCGTTGTCTTCTGCAATAACAATTGATTTAGAATCTCTTGCAATTTTAGCTTCCATACCGGTTCCAACAATTGGAGCTTCTGGTTTTAATAATGGAACAGCTTGACGCTGCATGTTAGAACCCATCAGTGCACGGTTAGCATCATCATGTTCTAAAAATGGAATCAAAGATGCCGCGGCGCTTACAATCTGAGATGGAGCAACGTCCATATAATGTATGTGCGCTGGAGGAATTACTGGGAACTCACCTTTCATTCGGCATTTTACTCTTTCACGAAGAAAATTTCCTTGTTCGTCAATAAGAGCGTTTGCCTGTGCAATTGTGAATTCGTCTTCCTGATCAGCGCTAAGGTAATGAACTTCTTTAGTTACTTTGCTATTCGTAACTTTTCTGTAAGGAGTTTCCAAAAATCCAAAATGATTTACCCGTGCAAAAATGGTTAGCGAGGAAATCAAACCGATGTTTGGTCCTTCAGGAGTTTCAATAGGACAAAGTCTGCCATAATGTGAATGGTGAACATCACGAACTTCGAAACCAGCGCGCTCTCTGGTTAACCCGCCAGGTCCTAATGCAGATACCCTTCTTTTGTGAGTCAATTCAGCGAGTGGATTTGTTTGATCCATAAATTGGGATAATTGGTTTGTTCCAAAAAATGCATTGATAACGCTGCTAATAGTTCTTGCGTTCACTAAATCCTGTGGCTGCATATTTTCAGTGTCGCGCATATTCATACGCTCTTTAATTGTTCTGGACATTCTTGCCAGACCAACATTGTACTGCTGCTGCAATTGCTCACCTACAGTTCTTACTCTTCGATTTCCAAGATGATCAATATCATCAATGTTAACATTACCATTTTTAAGATGAATAATATTCTTCATAATAGCGACTATATCTTCTACAGTAAGGATTTTTACATTCTCAGGAATCTTCAGTCCGAGCTTGTCATTCATTCTGAATCTTCCAACATCGCCCAAATCGTATCTTTTTTCGTTAAAAAAGAGTTTATCAATTAATCCTTGAGCAGTGTCTAAATCCGGAGCTTCGCCAGATCTAAGCTGACGGTAAATTGCATAGAGCGATTCTTCTCTAGTTTTAGCGGCATCTTTTCTTAATGTGTTTAGTATTAAATCTTGATCCGGAGATGTTGAACTACTGATCAATTTAACTACCTTTATTGAGGAAGCTTTAATGTTTTCAATAATTTCTATTGTTAAATCACCATCTTTAACCGCAAAAATCTCACCGGTTGCAAGATCAATAATATCATCGGCGGCAATTCTACCTAAATGAGTTTCTGGATCAAGGTCTTTTGATTTTACATCTTCAATAAGATTGAAAAGGTTTAATATCTCATCGTCTGTGGTATAGCCTAAAGCTCTTAAAAGAGTTGTAGCCGGGAATTTTTTCCTTCTATCAATATACACATACATGACGTGATTAATATCCGTCGCAAATTCAACCCATGAACCTCTGAATGGAATAATTCTAGCAGAATAAATTGGAGTTCCGTTGGGGTGAACAGTTTGTGCAAATGCAACACCAGGTGAACGGTGAAGCTGACTTACAATAACTCTTTCCGCACCATTAATGATAAACGTACCTCTAACAGTCATAAACGGAAGATTCCCAAGATAAACTTCCTGCTCAACAGAGTTAACGAATTCATCCTTTGAATTGTCACGTGTAGAAAGCCTAAGTTTTGCTTTCAAAGGTGCGCTATATGTTAAACCTCTTTCCTCGCATTCAGCTATGGAAAATCTCGGTTTTTCAACACTATAATTAATAAAGTCTAGTCTAAAAAATTCTTTATTATCTAGGATAGGAAAATTAGCATTGAATACTTCCTGCAGTCCTTTATTATTTCTCTTTTGAGACGCCGTTTTATGTTGAAGGAACTCTTCAAAGGATTCCGTTTGAATATTCAGCAAATTTGGCTGCTCAATGGTAGGAATAATGGACCCGAATGTAATTCGATTAGTTAATTTATTTATTTTTCGCTTATCCAATCCTGACCTCCTAAAAATGGAAATTCATTTACTTTAATTTAAAATCAAATAAAAGTGGCAAGACGTATCACACCATCTTACCACTTTGGCAATATTATCAGATATTATGTAGAAAAAGTATAGCTACTTAATTTCTACTGAAGCGCCAGCTTCTTCTAATTCTTTCTTAATTTTTTCTGCTTCGTCTTTAGAAATACCTTCTTTCAGCGGTTTTGGAACGCCATCAACTAAGTCTTTAGCTTCTTTTAAGCCTAAACCAGTGTGAACTCTAACAACTTTAATAACGTTGATTTTTTTGTCGCCAAATCCTGTTAGAATAAGGTCAAACTCAGTTTTCTCTTCAGCAGCGGCAGCTTCGCCAGCGGCAGGAGCAACAACTCCGCCCATAACCATTGAAGCGGCGGCTGTAACACCAAATTCTTCTTCTAAGGCAGTTTTTAATTCAGAAGCTTCTACTAATGTTAAAACTTTAATTTTTTCTACTATTTCGGCTACTTTATCAGACATTTTGCTCAGTCTCCTATTAATATAATTTATTACAATAATTTACTTTCTAAAATTAAGCTGCTTTCTTCTTGCTAATTTCGGCAACGACACTAACAAGTTCTCTGAACACAGCGTTTATTGCACCAACAATACCAGACGCCGGCGCTGCAATACTTCCAACAATACCTGCCATAATTTCTTCTTTTGTTGGCATTGAAGCTAGTACATTTAGTTTATCGGCTGCAAAGAATTCAGATTCAACATAAGCGCCCAAAAACTCTAGCTTTTTATTTTTATCAAAAAATTTCTTGATAATTTTAGCGGGAGCTACAAAATTTTCTTTAACAAAAACATAGCCTATCATTCCTTCCAAAATACGATTGAACTCATCATATCCGCCAAGTTCAGTAATTGCTTTGCTGAACAAAGTGTTTTTGAATACTTTGTAGGTAAGGTTTTCTTTGGAAAATTCCCTTCTTAATCCGCTAATTTGTTCAACCGAAATACCGCTGTAGTTAACAAGGTAAACGGTGGAACTATTGTTAAGAAGTTCTTTGATCTGAGCAATTTGCTCAGATTTTTCATTTTTTTTCATTGTACACCTAAATCATTCTACATTAAAAGTAAAACAGAAGCATTAATTATAATTTATGAGTGCGTATTTATTATTTAATTATTGGTACAGCTTCTCTGCTAATTTGAAGCCCGGGTCCCATTGTACTGGACAAGTATAAACTTTTAACATACTGCCCCTTTGCAGACGAAGGTTTCATTTTAATTATTGTTGTAAGAAAAGCGGTTGTATTTTCAACCAATTTCTGTTGATCAAAGTCTAGTTTTCCTAGAGCAGTATGAACTATTCCGGTTTTATCCACTCTGAATTCAATTTTACCGCCTTTTACTTCTTTAACAGCGTTTGCAACATCAAGTGTAACTGTTCCGCTTTTAGGATTGGGCATTAAACCTTTTGGTCCAAGAATTCTGCCAAGTTTTCCCAATTCGGGCATTGCATCCGGCGTAGCGATTATAACATCTATATCCGCCCAGCCGCCTTTAATTTTTTCTAAATATTCTTCGAACCCAGCATGATCTGCGCCGGCAGCAAGAGCTTCTTCTGCTTTTGCGCCTTTTGCAATAACCAATACGTTCACTTCTTTACCAGTGCCGTTTGGAAGACTAACCGTTCCACGAATCATTTGATCTGCATGTCTAGGATCAACACCTAATCTAATCGCACAGTCAAGAGTCTCTTTAAATTTAACTTTAGATTCTTCCTTTAAAATTTTAATAGCTTCTTCTAAAGAATATTCTTTATTTAAGTTTACTTTTTCCCTTATTGCTTTAACTCTTTTAGAGAACTTCATAATTCTACCAGTCTTAATTTTAAATAATACCTTTTAATTATTCCTCGACAGTAATTCCCATACTTCGAGCGGTACCTGCAATCATGCTGATTGCATGATCGATATCATTCGCATTCAAATCAGGCATCTTTGCTAGTGCGATTTCTTTGAGTTGATCTCTTGTAACTTTTGATACCTTTGTTTTATTTGGTTCTGCAGAACCTTTAGCTAAATTCAAATTCTTTTTTAGTAGAACTGCAGCCGGAGGAGTTTTGGTAATAAAAGCAAAAGATTTATCAGCGTAAACAGTTATTACAACTGGAATTATTAAACCAGATTTGTCTGCAGTTTTGGCGTTGAACTGCTTACAAAACTCCATTATGTTAACACCTTTCTGACCTAACGCAGGGCCAACTGGAGGTGAAGGATTTGCCGCACCCGCTGGAATCTGCAATTTAATATAGCCAGTAATTTTCTTTGCCATGACTTAACCTATCTAATTTATTTTTCTAATTCCGCTTGAACAAAGTCAATTTCGACTGGAGTTTTTCTTCCAAAAATCGATACCATAACTTTGATTTTCATTTTGTCTTCGTTTACTTCTTCAATAATTCCGGAGAAATTGTTGAATGGTCCGTCAACTATTTTAACAAAATCACCGGCTCTAAAAATAGTTTCGGCTCTTTCTGTCTCTTCGTTTTGAGTAAGTCTGCCAACAATTCTTTTAACTTCATCGGGTTGTAAAGGATTAGGTTGGTTTTTCGCGCCCAAAAATCCCATAATCGAAGGGGTGTTAATAATAAAGTCTTTAACTCTATTATCTAAATCTGCTTGAACAAGAATATATCCGGGGAAGAAATTCTTAGTTTTAGTTTTCTTTTTTCCATCCTTAACTTCAAAAACTTTTTCGGTTGGAACTAAAACTTCATGAATTTTAGCTCGTAATTCTTCACTGTCACGCAATTCGGCTTCAATCAACGTTTTAACCTTATTCTCGTGTCCAGAAAAAGTTCTTACGACATACCATTTGGCTGCGGAGTTTTCCACTATTAAAATATCCCTTTAAATATTTCTGTAATCGTCATATCAATTGCATACGTAAAAGCTGCAAGAATTAAGCAGACTACAATTACTATTACAGTAGATTCTTGTAATTCGTCTTTTGTTGGCCAAGTAACTTTTTTCATTTCCTTGACAACATCAGTAAAAAAGTTGATAATTTTTTCTTTCATAGTTCAATACCGGTTTTGTATCTAGCACGTCAGGAGGGACTCGAACCCCCAACCTGCGGTTTTGGAGACCGCTGCTCTACCAATTGAGCCACTGACGTATCTATTTAGTTTCCTTAAATACAACGTGTTTTCTTGACACTGGATCGTATTTCTTAAATTCAACCCTGCTAGGATGATTTCTTTTGTTTTTTGAAGTAGTGTAGCGATAACCCGTACCATCTGTACTTTCCAAAATAATCGTCACTCTTGCATTTTTTGCTTTAGCCATAAAATTCTCCGTTAAATCGGCTCCTAAAAATAATTGACCCTTTACAAGTCATTTCAAATAGTACTAAAAAAGTCGAGCTGATGACCGGGATTGAACCGGTGACCTCATCCTTACCAAGGATGTGCTCTACCAACTGAGCTACATCAGCATAAAGAGGGCAACAGAAATAAATTCTGAACCCTTCCCGTTACGCGGGATAACTCTAGTTTAGAAAAGTAAGGGAAACATTTCTTTGATCAGCCCGTATTCTCAAGCCAACAAATTGAGCAATCTACTTTTCATAATAAACTAAATTTTACTTTTGAGCGGGAGACGGGATTCGAACCCGCGACCAACAGCTTGGAAGGCTGTGACTCTAGCCAACTGAGTTACTCCCGCTTATAGTATTTCAATAAGTTTATGAACAAACGAGAATAGTTTTGCAGTAATTTTTTAAACCCGCGACCATCCCCGCTTAAGTATAATTTCAATACAAAAAGAACCTTTTCCTTTCGATAAAACATATTATCAAAAAGAATGTAAAACATATTTATTTCATGAAATAGAGCAACGAAGTACGAAAATCCTGGGATGTTCTCTCCTTCATTATTCCGTCTTTACGTGGGCAGGGAGGGAATCGAACCCCCTAAGGCTTAGCCAACGGATTTACAGTCCGCCCCAACTCTCCTACTTTGGCGCCTGCCCAATATGTCAAAAAAAAACATATCGTTTTTTAACGAGCTACAAATATAGAGGCAAATCTTTTTAAATGCAAGCAAGGAAGTTTACAAAAATTCGAGGTAATGTTTCAAAGATGGAGCATTTCTGTAACTTGCCCTTCGTTTTATGATTAGTTATTAGGGTGTTTATTTAAACAAAACTATAGACTGTTTTTTCCACTTGAAAACTGACCAGTTTTCCACTTGAAAATTGACCGCTTGAGAAGGAATAAATAATCCCCTTAGTTTGAGCAATAAAACTTTTATTGTTGAGTAAAAGAGGAGAAAAAACTGGCGATCAGTATGGAAGATTATGTAACCATAAAAAATCTCAAAGTAAAAAAATCCGGAATGGTCTTTTCGTGAAATCGGACGATCGCTTCACGTAAGTCATAACACGATAAAATCAGCTTTATCCAAAGAAGAAGTTCCAGAGTATCAGAGGGTTGAAATAGAGAGACACTTTTTTACCTTTGAATTCATACTCTAGTTTGCATTTCAAGTTGAACTGTTCTGAGTCTGTAAAATCGTTTGTTTTAGAAAAGGTTTTCGTATTAGCATTTCACAGTTTCTCATTCTGGAAAATTATCTAAAAATATTGCCGTATTCTGGAAAATAATCCAAATTATTCATACTTCTAGCTCTTATCCTGGAAAATAATCCAAATCGTTTTATTCTGGAAAATATTAATAATTATTTGGCTTATTCTGGAAAATATTAATAATTTTATACTGCAATTTTAATTATTCTGGAAAATATTAATAATGAGTGAAATAATATTTGCATCATCAAATTCTAAAGACGCATATAAAATCTCTAAAATGCTTCAAGAGAAGAGAATTCGGAAGATATCTCCAAGGATTTATTCAACAAATTTTGAAGAAGCACCTTCCGCTATTGTCAAAAGAAATATTCTTGAGATATTGGGGAATCTATATCCGGAAGCTGTGCTAAGTCATCGCTCCGCGTTTGAATTTAAACCAACTGCTACAAATAAATTATTTGTTACTTATACATATACAAAAAAAATAAAATTGCCTGGCATTACAATAAATTTTCTTGAAGGAAAAGGTCACATTGACGGCGACAATAAAATGATAGGGGAGCTTTATGTTGCTTCAGAACCCAGAAGGTTTCTGGAGAATCTACAAATAACGAAAAAGACTGGTCCTGATTCAAAAGCATTAAGCATTCCGCAAATAGAAGAAAAGCTTGATGATATTCTTAGAATCAAAGGAGAAGAAGGCTTAAATAGTCTACGTGATAAGGCGAAGGATTTATCCAAAATTTTGAATATGCAAAAAGAATATGAGTTGTTAAATAAAATCATTGGTGCTTTATTTACAACAAAGCCATCAAAAATACTAAAGTCTGATCTTGCTCTATCTCGTTCAGTTGGTCTTCCGTATGATAGGCATAGAATTGAAATATTTGAGATACTTTTTAATTATCTGCATAACAAAGTATTTCAAGAGCATCCGGAAAATAACTTAACGCCAAACTCATTTAGGAATTTTGCTTTCTTCGAAGCTTATTTTTCTAATTATATAGAAGGCACGGTGTTCGAAGTTGCAGAAGCAAAAGAAATTATTGATACTGGCGTTCCATTACCTGCACGTAGTGGTGATTCCCACGATATTCTTGGTACTTATCAGCTTGTTGCGAATAGAAACGAAATGAAAATTATTCCGCAAGTTGAAAACGGACTTTTATCATTGTTGCAAGCAAGACATAAGGTTTTGCTTTCCGCTCGAACCGATAAACATCCTGGTGAATTTAAAGTTAAAAATAATAGAGCCGGTGATACTCACTTTGTTGATTTTAATCTTGTTCGTGGTACGCTTACACGCGGTTTTAATTACTATAAAATATTAACAGATCCCTTTTCACGTGCAGCATATATGATGTTCATCGTCAGTGAAGTCCATCCGTTTGAAGATGGCAATGGTAGAATTGCTCGCGTTATGATGAATGCAGAATTAGTAAATCGCAATCAATGTAAAATAATTATTCCAACAGTCTATCGTGAGGATTATTTACTCACATTAAAAAAACTTACAAGAGATAAAGACCCTGTGCCTTATGTCGAAATGCTTTCCAAAGCTCACAAGTTCAGCTCGTATCTTAGCAATGAGGATTATGACGAACTATATAAATATCTCGTAACTCATAATGCTTTTTACGAACCGGATGAGGGAAGACACATTATTATCGATTGATTATAAACATACCCCTAGAATTGATATTTCAATATTTAACATTTTATAAGGGCACAACAAACAAAGAGCATTGAACCATATTGTCATTCTTAGCCTTATACATTGTTAAACTAACCTTATCCTGCGCTGTGAAGTGAAATATTATTTTTCAATATATGTTATCAACTCGCATCAAAATTGTTTACAATTTTATTCGGTCTACTTACTTCACTGGGCTTGTTGGGCTGGTTTATCCGCCGTTTCACTCGCCATTTTGTTGGGCGGGTTTACTTGCCATTCTTTTGGGCAGGCTTTCTGCTTCTGCCTACT
>Ga0180009_10001702_pt1 | contig 26592 bp, 24 predicted proteins | sample OS_PC_MetaG_FD_123537 | JGI IMG/M metagenome (GOLD analysis project Ga0180009, IMG submission 123537) | Groundwater microbial communities from the Aspo Hard Rock Laboratory (HRL) deep subsurface site, Sweden - OS_PC_MetaG | ecosystem: Environmental > Aquatic > Deep subsurface > Groundwater... | reverse complement strand
GAAACAACTTTTTGAAAGGAGCCCCTAGCAAAAAGTACATATTCGTCGGAAGAAATTAGTTCGTTTTTTGCACTTGAAATTGCGGCCAGGACAGAGGAAGGTTTATAATCCTTGGGGTTTATCTGCATTTTTTTCATTACCTCTTTTATTGCATCTATTTGTTCTTGTTGGTCATAGATAATAAAATTACGCGATAGTCCAACGTGAGGCGCTTCGACTCTTAATATTTTGGCACATAAGGAGTGAAATGTAGAAATTGTAGGTGAGCCTTTTTTAATATTTAATTTCAGTAGAAACCTTTCAACTCTTTCTTTCATTTCATTTCCAGCTTTATTTGTAAAAGTTACACATAAGATATTTAAAGGATTAACATTCTGGGTAATTAGATAAACTACCTTATAAGTTATTACGCGAGTTTTTCCAGATCCAGCCCCAGCTAGGATAATCATTGGCCCACTTGTTTCAAGAGCTGCTTTTTTTTGTTCGGAGTTTAAATCCTTGAGAATATCTAGATTCATACCGTATAATAATAGCATCACGTCAAACGGGGCTCAACCCCGATTAAATCGGAATTTAAGGATGAATAAGCCAATAATTATTGCTAACTGGAAATCAAACAAGACAGTAGGAGAGGCAAGAGAATGGTGGAAAATATTTAGCAACACCTTAAGCAAAAGCTCATCTAAGGAAAAATTGGTAATCATTTGCCCTTCATTTACATTGCTGCCTTTGTTAAAAGAGGAAATAAAAAACAGTGAATTAGAAATTTTACTTGGAGCACAAGATGTTTCTGCATTTGAACAAGGATCAAATACAGGAGAAGTTAATGCACGGCAGATTAAGGAATTTGCAGATTATGTAATAATTGGCCATTCGGAAAGAAGAGGTAGTTTAAAGGAAGATAACGAAATTTTAGCGGAAAAAGTAAAAAGAGCAAAAGAAGCAAAGCTTTCCACAATTTTTTGCATTCAGGGAGAAAATACTTTAATTCCGGAGGGTGTTAATCTCATTGCGTATGAGCCAATTTTTGCAATTGGAACGGGAAATCCAGAAACACCAGAAAATGCAGAAACAGTCGCAAATACAGTAAAAAAGGACGCTCGTTTTCTTTATGGCGGAAGCGTAAAATCAGACAATATCCAAGCTTTTAGTAAAAAAAGAAATATCGATGGAGTTCTTGTCGGCGGCGCTAGCTTAAATCCCTTAGAATTTGCTAAAATTGTTGAACTTGCATAAGCCTCGTTTATGAAAAAGAACCGAAAAAAAATTATTATTTCAATTTTTTCAATATTTTTTATATTCTATGTTGGTAGATTTATTTTGGCAACATCGAGTCTTTTACCCCTTTTATGGGACGTTTTTTTTAATAAAGAAATAAAACTAGAAAAAACAAACCATAATGTAAACATTCTTCTTCTAGGAATTGGAGGAGAAAATCATGACGGGCCGAATTTAACCGATACAATAATGTTTGCAAGCTTAGACACGGAAAATAACAAGGTTACACTAATTACAATTCCAAGAGATTTATGGATTCCAGATTTGGAAGCAAAAATAAATACAGCCTATTCGACAGGAGAATCTAAAAGAAAAGATGGAGGACTTCTTCTTTCTAGAGCAGTTGTGGCAAAGGTTTTAGATCTATCAGTTGATTATGTTTTAAGAATTGATTTCAAGGGATTTGAAAAAGCAGTAGATTTAGTAGGAGGGCTTGATATAGACGTAGAGCGAACGTTTGATGATTACGAATACCCAATTGAAGGAAAGGAGACAGACACTTGCGGACATACAGAGGAGGAAGTGGAAGAATTGGCTACCTCCTCTGCTCAACTAGAGGCATTTCCATGCAGGTATATACATTTGCATTTTAACAAAGGTTTACAAAATATGGATGGCAAAATAGCTCTTCAATTTGTTAGATCCAGACATGCAAAGGGTAGGGAGGGAAGTGATTTTGCAAGAAGCAAAAGACAAGAAAAGATAGTAAAAGCTTTTAAAGATAAAATAATTTCGCTAGATATATTTATTAACCCTGGAAAAATAATAAATCTTTATGATGTTATTAAGAAAAGCATACATACAGATATAAAAGACAATGAGTTTGATGATTTTATAAAACTAAGCCAACAATTTAAAGGAGCGGAAATTAAAACACTAGTCCTGGATACTGGAGATGAAAAAGAAGAAAGGAACGGTTTATTATTTACCCCTGAGGATTTTACAGATTTTCAAGGTCAATGGGTTGTGATTCCAAAGTTGGGAAATGGAAACTTTGCAGATATTCAAAAAGAGGTACGCTGTTTTGTAAAAAATAAAGATTGCGTAATAAAAGAAGTCAAAAGCAATTAATTTAATTTGTATATTTTTGTGTTGCCGTTTTCAAAAACAATTTCCCCAATTTTTTTAAACTTGTCCTCACTAATAGAGTATTTATCTTTTTCTAATTTTCCAACAAAAACATAGCGAATGTCATATTTATTAATTAGGCTTGTTGTATTTTTAGAATCTTCTGTTTCGTAAAGCGCTTTAACATCATCTATTCTAGATGCAGGAATGTTATAGGATCCTCTCCAGAGCCATTCATGTACTGTCCATCCTAAAACTGTTGGAAGGCCGGTGTTTGCCGATATACGCGCATGATCTGTGTATGAATCTCCTTGAGCCTCTAAAATTACTGGTTGATTTTTTACATTTTTATTTAACCAAATGATTCCCGTATAGTCATCTGGGCTTAATTCTTCGAGATATTTTAACCCGTTTAACCCCTTGTAGATTTTTAGATTATTGTAGTAAGAATTTATTGCCAAAAAAGGATAAGACATAACGAAAAAAAGAAGAATAGCAGTAGTCATAAACCAAAGAAAGGAATACAGGCTTATCTTCGGTTTTAAAAAATTACTGACCCTAAAAATAATATAAGCACAAGATAGAGAAAGTAATATAAAAGCTTGATATGTGAGTTTAAACATTGTGTTTGCTCTGTAATGATCGGGGTATATATCTTTAACGTAAATAAATTCTGGAATTAGGATTAGAATAGATGAGACTATAATTAAAATAAAAATAAACATATCGGAGGAAGATGTTTTTTTAATTTTTAAAATAAATATTAAAAAAGAAAAAACAAAGAAATAAAAAAATCCATAAAGAATAGCAAGTTGCCAAAAGGGAGAAGTCTGACAGTGATTTGCTTCGAAGATAAAAGGACCTATTTGTTTTAGATCGATTAGGAATTGAGGAGCGCACAGCAATCCAATGCCAGAAACAAACGGTTTAAAAAATGAATTAAAAGGATAGGAAAATATAAAAAAAGAAAGAAAGACAATGGTTAAAGAAAAAAATAAATTAATAATTTTTTTCCAAATACTCTCTCCTGGGATAGTAAGATAGCAAAGGGAAAGCATAGCGCCAGCTAAGAGCAGGTATATCGCAGCGTCCCAAGTATTTGTCATGTACATAATAGCCATCAAGAAGCCAAGTAAAGGAAGGAAGACCTTTTTACTTGCTGTTGCTACGTTTTTATAAAAAGAAAACAGGAGAGCTATAAAAAGCAAAACAATGGGAATATCAAGTACGTGTCCATGTAGATCGGAGACCACCCAAGAGTAACCTGGAAATTCATGAATTGTATTATAAATAAATCTAGTTGCTGTTGGGTACCAATATGCATTTGGAAACGTAAAAGGAGAAAAAGAAAATTGCCAAAAAGGGGTGACTTTGTCTGTTGTAACGCCAGAAAATAAAGAATAAATAGATTGAATATTTCCAGAAAGCGAAACTAAAAAACCAGCTAATATCCCTCCTGTTATTGCTTTCGTTTTATTAAAAGATGCTTTTTTATTTTTATATATAAAGTAAATAAGATTTAAAACGATTGAGAAAGAGGCAGTAAAAGTCATTGCAAAAAGAGAAGCAAGCATAAGATTGTATGTTATTGCAGAATTAATTCCAGAGATTTTTGTCATAATGGCAGTTATTAAATGGCCAAAATAATAATAATTAATAAAATAAGGAGTTAGCCACATGTCTTTTGGAGGAAAGTAATCTGCTCTTAATATCGAATTAATAAACCCAAAATCCATATACTTTTCTAGACCATGAATGTCGGGATTATGAGCTCTGACGTAAGTCATAAAAAGAAAAGAAACAATAAAAAGAAACTCCTCAAAGGCAAAAATCTTAAATACCTTTTTAGAAATAGAAAAATTACCCTTTTTGATTAAGAAAAGGTTAAGAATAGCACTAAAAAAAAATAAAATCCAAATGGTTATGGTGCTAAAAACTGCGATCTTAAAAACTCCTACTATAAAAACCAAATAAGAAAGAATCGATATTCCTAAAATACGGGAAAAAATATATCCTTTATCAAAAAAATCTTTAAAAAGAAAGAAGGTTAATGGCAAAAAAGAAAGTCCTAAAATAACCCAAATTACCAAAAAATTTAATGAAAATAATAAATCGCTTGTCACTTAGTTATTTAATCAAGTATTAGTGAGTAAAACAATACTAATCCATCTATTATCCTTAAGTTTATAGGATTGTTTAATTTGTCTGTTTCTACTCCATTTTGGAAAATGGGATAAGTTGCTATAACTAAACCAGAGCAATATTTAGTTATTTAACACGTTTTTTGGGTAAGCGAGCTCCTTATCATCTTGAGCAGGTATTAATAACCTTATAGATTTCCCATTGTTTGTTTTGAAATGTTTTCTCAAAGTTGTTGTTAAAAAAATCTCTATTAATATTAATGTCCCCTGCTTCATAACGAGAAAGAATAGCGTAGTTAATGGTGATTGGAGCACGGCAAATTTTTAAAAGAGTTCCATTTTCTAATATGTCTTTTCGTAATAAATCTCGACTTAGTGTGTCGTAACCTTGTGACCAAGCAAAATAAGGCCAACCAATAAATATCTTTCTTCCAGCTAAAGATGCTGGATTATATAAATAATCACTGTTTAGAAAAATCGAATCCTTGGAAGTGTTTTTCATAATCCATTTTATCTCCTCTCTTTTTGGATAATCCGCAAGCACTATTTTAGAATCGTTATAAATTGGGAAAAAGTCAATAATTCCAGATAAGATTAAAATAAAAAAAAGCAAAGGCAAAAAAGGACGAAATATTTTTATTTTTTCCCACATTTCGGTTATTGCATAAGCAGAAAACATAACGCCAACAATTAAAAAATAATTAAAAAATTTATGATTTGCAGCCATTTCTTTTGAAAACTGAAAGAGATTCCCAATAATAAAAAGACTCAAGAAAGTAAATAAGATTTTTTTATTCCTCTTTGGGGAAATTAAATAAGCGATTGGAATTAAAATGAAGTGTAGGCCTAAATTGAAGAACCAATAATGAATAAAATTAAAGAAAGTTAAATTAACAGAGGTTAAATATCCGGGATTAAAAAAAACTTTAAAAGTAGAAAATCCAGATTGAAAATAAAGATATTGAGGAAAAGAAAACATAAAAGCAAAAAAAAGAACTGACATAATCGATTTTTTAATTTTTGAAAACAAAAAGAACAAAACAATAAGAAGAATAGCTGTCATTAAAAATACAGCCATGTTTAGAAGAAATAAAAGTCCCATAATGCATCCAACTAAAATTGCTTTCTTAAAATTCTCTTTCTTATTTTTTAAAACAGGGTTTAAAATTATTAAGATTGCAAGCAAGGAAAGACCAAAGGATAGAGCAAGATGCCGTTGATTTGTATAAATATTTAAATTCCAAAAAGCAGAAACTACGCCATCTCCGTAGGGGCCAAAAGAGGGGAACTGATTATTTGCAATAATATCGCTGATTAAGCTATGGGAATTAAACCTTTCTTTTAAAAAAATCCAAAAACTAAGTGACCCGTTAAAAAGAAAAAAAAACAACAGAGAGTATTCCTATAAATTTTGATTTAAAAACTCCTTTAGCAAAAAAATAAATCATAAATAAAAGAAAAGTAAATCCGAAAATGGAAGGAATATTTAATGCATAATCTATTCTAAGGCCAAGTTTTTCTATAATTCCTACAAAGAAGTAAAATAGAAAATGATAGCGAATAGGTTCTCCGGGAAACAAAGGGAATTCAGTTGGAAAATTATAGCCAAATGAAAACGAACGAATAAGAGGAATGTGGCTTGCAAAATCGCTCCAAACTCTTGTTGCTATTTGCATTTCTCCATTATTGTACGAAAAGGTTAAAAACATTAACCACCAGGAGAAAATAAAAAAAAGCGTTACTAATAAAAACTCAAGTTGATTTTTTTTAAGAATTTGTTTAATTCTTTTCATTTTCTATAATTTTTGCTACTTCTTCTCCAAGTTCTACTGCGTAATTAGTTCCACGATCCCAGGGATAAACTTGCTCCATATTCGCTAAAAAAACATTAGAGAGTGGAGTTTCAAACGGTAGAATAAAAGATTTGTTTGGAATAATTGGCTGTGCAAATGGGGTTTTAAAAATATAAGAGGATATAACATTTTGTTTATAATTTTCATTTAACTTTCTTAAATAAGGATCATAGATATTTAATAATTGTTGATTCGACATTTTAAAAAGTTTGCTTTCTTTTTCTGTATAATTTCCAATGTATAGGAGATGTTCATTATTGTAATTTACCTTATCGATAAAATTGGTATGTTCAACAATAGCCATTATTGGGGATTTTTCATCGCAAACGTTAAGCCAGTAGGTGTTATCTTTTAGAAATTTATTTTTTAATCTTAAGATAACATTTATTGCTCCGAGGCTTTGTTTTTTTAAAATCTCATTTTTATATCTTTTGGGAAGCTGAGGAGCAATCTTTAAAAATAAAAAAGAGGGAGTAGTAATAATTAACCTATCAAAAGAGTAGAGATTTTCTTTTCCACTGTTATTTTTAACAATGAGTTGAATCTTTTCTTCTTGTTTTATCTTTATTACTTCTGTTTCCAGTAAAACTATCCCTTTATTATTTTTAATAGCCGTGATTATTTTTTGAGCAAAGTTTAAGAATCCTTCTTTTGGATAAGCTAATCTTGATGTTCTTTTTCTAACTCTTGCCCAAAACCAAGACGCAGAAATCTCGTTAAAATGTTTTCCGAATTTATTTTTAAAAAGAGGAAGCCAAATTAATCTAAATCCCTTTCTGCCCATTAGTTTTTCGAGAATTTGGACTGCATTATAATTTTCAAAAATACTCCAAAAAGGATTATATCGAAAAATTGCTAAGGAAAATCCCATTCGAATTCTGTTTATAAAACTAAGAAGGGGAAATTTAATTAATGTAAACGGAGAATCAAATTGAAAAACCTTGCCGTTAACAAGAGACGATGTTTTTGGCCTAATTGTTATAACTTCCTGATTGACTTCTTTGGCTAGATTTAAGATTAAATTATCATTGGTAAACCAATGATGGTAGTATTGTTCTAGCGTCCAGTTCCAGTTTTTTTCTTTAAATCCTAGGGCTAGACCGCCTGGATTTTTTTCTTTTTCAAAAATAAAAACCTTGTGCCCTCTTTTTGCCAATCTGTATCCAGCAGCGAGTCCTGTAAATCCGGCTCCAATAATTCCTATTGTCATGGGATGGAAATTGTTCCTCTGGAGAGAACAAGGAGGATTATACCAATAATCATTATGCCGATGCTAGCAATACTTAAGCCTACTATAGTTGGATTGCCAGGGGGAGCAATGGTTGGGGATGGGATGGGAATTTTTGTTGGGACAATAATGACCTCTGTTGGTTTTGGAACGGAAGTTGTGGTGGTTGTGGTTGTTGCTTTTGGTAATGTTGTGGTTGTTGCTGAGGGTGTGGCAGCTTCTGCAACTTGATTCCCTTGTGGAAAAACAAAAAAAGTCCTGGTAATTGTTCTTAAAAATCCCATAGAATCTTTAGTGATTATTGCAATATTATGCTCTCCAGGAGAAAGAGGGGTATCTGGCCGGTATTGCCAATTTCCTAGAGAATCTGCGCTTGTTTCAGCCTCTATTATTTCAGATGAATTAATTACGATTTTTACTTTTTCATTTGGTAATGCGGTGCCATTAAAAAGAGGCTGTTGATCTACAAATTCATCTTTATCTGCAGGAATGTTAATTAAAGGAGTTGAATTATCGCTGATTTTTTTTTCCAATTTTGGAAAAATACCCGCTGATTCAGTTGACTGAATGGGATTTGGATCTATTGTAAAATCGTAATTTTTAGAAAGAGTAATCGTTGGAATTGGATTTATTTGAGAAGAGGAAAGAATTGCACTTGAAACATAGGTGTCTCCTACAGCGGTTAAATTAATCTTAGAGTTCTCCGTAAATAAAAAATAATTTAATCCCGCTCCATCTCTGATTGAGTTTAGGGGAAGAACGTACGAACCGTCAGACTTAATTAGTGTTGAGATTTCCTGGCTACCACTACTGTTTAAAAAAACAATTGCCTCTTTCGGAACGGAGCCTTCTGGTAGAATTGTTTTTCCAGTTGCAGGAACTTGATTTGGAGGAGGGTTGGTTATAACACTTCCAGTTTTTACAACATAAGGAACACCTTCTTGCAGAAAAGTGTCTTCGCCGCTTTTAATTGAAAAATAATAGCTTGTTTCAGGTTTTAAATTTCTAACTGTTATATAGTGAATTTTGTAAGCGTTAATCCCTCCAGATTCTTGATCTCGATCGTCTCTAAATATTGTTCCAAGCTCTTGTGTTTCCCCTAGGCTAATTAACCCCACAACCTCATCATCTGTAAAAAAAGAAGCGGTAAAAGAGCTATCTGTTAAATTTGTAATTTTTAATTCCTTAGGGGTATGTCCTGGCCCAGCTTTAATAATAAAAAATATTCCCTGCTTTGCCAAATAAGATGTCAGTCCTATGCCTATGGTAATCAAAACAATACCTAGTAGAGTAGGAATTTTTTTTTGCCAAATTGTATTCTTCATTTAATTTGATAATTCTTCCTCTGGATTTTCCTCGGACTGTTGTCCAGAAGGAGTAGCGCTTGGAGTAATAGACTCTTCTTTTACAAGCTCCATTTCGTAAAGAGGAAAGTATTCCTTTCTAGTGTTAATGCTGTTGATTGTCGTTAGGTCAAAATCAGGATTGATTGGGATAATGGTTGTATTCAACTTTTCAGAAATTGTTGAATTTACATAGTTATGATAAATGGAAAAACCAACATAAAAAACTACAATTAAGAAAAATGAAATAACCAATAATAAAATTTCCTTTTGTTTCATTTTTTAAAATAAGCCTCACCTTTAACATTTACTTTCATTAACTCATTTTCACCTTTGTCATTACTTAATGAAATTAAACTGAGGGTAACTATTCTTCTCATGGAAATAAGATTAGAGATGAAAAGATTTATATTTTCTCTTGTCCCCTCAGCATTTAATGAAAAAGAAAAAGAAGTAGGATTGCTTTCAGCTTTTTTTCCAGATTCTGTTTCGACCTCATAGCTCTGCAATCCTAAAATATTAACACCAGAGTCCTTTGCAACTGCCTCTATTTCCCCGATTAAGAAAGGGATGTTTGTCTTGTTTGGAACTGAAGATAAAACTATGGGAAGGTCGCCCTGAATCTCGTTAAACCTTGCCTCTAAAAGAGAGAGGTTTGCAATTTTTGTTTGAATTTGTTGATTAATGTGCTTATTATCCTCTAATTCTTTTTGCAATTTTGCAATTGTTGAGAGGGTAGGATTTATTGCAAACAAAGAGAATAGAGCCAGGAATGTAATTGTTAGGATGAGTGTTGTAAATTTTTGTGTTTTTTCCTCTTTGAAGCTTGGCAATAATTGCAAGTATTTGTTTTTTTGTAAAGCTTCCAGGTTTTTTTTAAGTCCAATTTTCATTCTTTCTCCTTATTGTTACTTAAAGTTGTCGTAAGAAAGACTGAAATAGTTCCGGCAGATGGATTATTTTCAATCTTATTCACGCTTATTTTTTGCACTTCTTTATATTCTTTTATGGATTCTACTACTTTCGAAAGAGAAGAAATAGAAAAAACGTCTATTGAAATTCCCACTGTGTCTTCTGACATGTTGATGCTCTTTAGAGATACATCTACGGGAATGATCTTAAGGAATTCATTGTAAATTTTAATTTTCTTTTCGCCTATGCTTGTAGCCTCAGCGGCTATTGCTAGTCTCTCTTGTAAATTTCTGTATTTATCCTCCTCGGGTTTATAATATTCAATTATTGCTTGCCCCTTTTTTATTTCTGAATGCAGGTCTATAATTTGTCTATCTAAGGTGAAGCGGTAAATAAATGCAGAGAGGGCTATTATTTCAACTACGATAACAATAAGCCTTCCAATAGTAAGAGACCAATTAAGAAATCTATCCAAAAAAGAAGGTTTTCTAGAAGCTAAGAAATTAATAGCAGCAGATTTTTGCATTGCAATTTAAGTCTAGGGATTTTAAAAGATTTTGTCAAAGAGATTATAACTATTTTTTTGAGGGTTTTATTTTTTTATTTTTTGGTTTTGTCTTGGTAGTTTCTGTTTTTTTTACACTAGATTTATTATCGATGAGCTTTGAAAGTTTTGATTTTAATCTAGCTGCTTTATTTTGATGAATTAAATTTTTCTTAGCAGTTTTATCTATTACACTAAATGCAGTAACTATATTTTTTGCAGTTGGACTGGCTTTTGTTTTTTTAATGGTTTTTTTAAAAGCCTCCTTAATTTTTTTATTATGTACTGTTCTTTTTAAATCTTGTCTTAATTTTTTCTTGGCCGATTTTATTAGTGGCATGGCGGTATTTTAGCATGCTATACTTTAAAACACAATACATATTATGCCTAAAAAGCTTTTCAAGCAAAGTTTAAAAATTTTACTTCGCAGACAATCCAATATTATTTCCGCAGCGCTTATAATAATGGCTACAATTGTGCTGTCTCAGGTTTTAGGAATTGTTAGACAGCGATTGCTTGTTTCTATTTTTGGCGCATCCGATATTTTAGGCGTATATCTGGTTTCTTCAAAAATACCTGATTTTTTGTTTCAATTAATTATTGCCGGTGCACTTTCCTCTGCTTTTATTCCTGTATTTTCTGATTTTTTAGGAAAAGAAAAAAAAGAAGAGGCTTCTCGTCTTGCATCTTCTCTTCTTGTTTTGGGATTATTTATTTTTGCAGTTATTGCCTTAATTTTATTTATTTTTGCAGATTATTTTTCTGCGTTAATTGCGCCAGGATTTTCTCCAGAGCAGATTAGGTTAATGGCAAATTTAACCAGGGTAATTCTTTTTGGAGAAATGTTGTTTATAGTAGGCAGTTTTCTTTCTGCTATCTTGCAATCATTTAGTCATTTTTTTATTCCTGGAATTGCCTCTGCGCTTTATAACCTGGGTATTATTTTAGGAATCCTGCTCCTTTTTCCAGTAATTGGAATTTATTCTGCAGCTGTTGGTGTTATTGCAGGATCTTTTATTTTTGTAATAATTCAAATTCCATTAATAATTAAAGTTGGCTTTTCTTTTAATCCGTCATTTTCCTTAAAAACGAAGGGAGTTTTAGAAGTTGCTAAATTAATGTGGCCAAGAACAATTTCCATTGCTGTTTTTCAGCTTGGAACAATAATAACAGTTACGCTAGTTTCTTTTTTGCCTTCTCCAGGAAGAAGTTATGTAATATTTGATTATGCTCAAACCTTAGCATTTGCTCCAGTTGTTTTATTTGGACAGGCAATCGCTCAAGCAGCGTTTCCAGTTTTATCTCGAGAAAAAGATAATCTTAATAATTTTAAATCAATTTTTTTGACTAGCTTTAGTCAAATGCTTTATCTGGTTTTGCCCGTATCTGTTCTATTATTGGTACTGCGTATTCCTGTTGTCAGACTTATTTATGGAGCAGGTCAGTTTGACTGGAATGCAACTGTCTTAACAGGAACAACCTTAGCCTTTTTTAGTATTTCTATTTTTGCACAGGCCTTGGTTTATTTAGTTTCGCGTGGATTTTATGCGCTTCAAGACACAAAAACGCCCCTTATTGTGGGCAGCATTACAACTGGCTTTATGCTTGGTATTGCCTCGCTTTTTATTTTTGTTTATAGCCTTGGAATAGAAAGCATTGCAATGGCATATTCCATTGCCAGTATTTTAAACGTTTTTATTCTTATGGTTTTCTTAGATCGCAAAATTGGAGGATTTCAAAAATTTCCTTTTTTCCTTTCGATTTTTAAAATTTTAGTAGCGACTATTTTTACTGGTTTTGCCTTGTACGTTCCAATAAAACTTTTAGATCAATTGGTTTTTGACACTACTCGTACAATTAATCTTTTGCTTCTTACTGGAATCTCTAGCTTTGCAGGTCTTTCTCTTTATCTTTTTCTAACATGGCTTTTTGATGTAAAAGAGGCGAAAACATTCATCTTAATGTTTAAAAAAATTGGAGATTGGAGACAAATTCTTACAAAAACAGACGAGGCTCTGGATGGCTCCCGCTTTAATCCTTAATTGATTTTATATTAACCTGAAGCTATGCTCTAAGATACTATGAAAAGCCAATATTTAAGAAACTTTGCCATTATTGCTCATATTGACCATGGTAAGTCTACTCTGGCTGACAGATTTTTGGAAATTACAAAAACTATAGAAAAATCAAAAATTACAGAACAGTTTTTAGACCAAAATCCAATAAGTAGAAAAAGAGGAATAACAATAAAACTAGCGCCTGTGAAGATGGAGTATCAAGGATATATTCTAAACCTTATTGATACCCCTGGCCATATGGATTTTTCCTACGAAGTATCAAGAACTTTGGCTGCATGTGAAGGAGCAATTATTTTAGTAGATGCTACGCAAGGAATACAAGCTCAAACAATGGCACACTTCAATGCCGCAAGAAAAGAAAATCTTTTTTTAATTCCAGCTATTAATAAAATAGATCTTCCGACAGCAAAAGCAGAAGAAGTCGCAAGAGACATAGAAGAAATATTTGGTTTTAAAAAAGAGGACATTTTTTATGTATCGGCAAAAACTGGAGAAGGAGTAGGAGAATTATTAAAAGAAGTTATTAAAAAAATTCCCCCTCCGCAAGGAAATGAAAATTTAAGAGCTTTAATTTTCGATGCAGAATATGATGAACATCGCGGCGTAGTAGCCTTTGTAAGGGTAATGGACGGCGAAATAAAAAAAAGGGACAAGATTCAATTTTTTCAAACAAATGTAAAAGCAGAAGCATTAGAGATAGGAATCTTTTGCCCATTTTTAACCCCAAGAGAAGACTTAAAAATGGGAGAAATTGGCTATATCATAACTGGAGTAAAAGATATTAGATTAGTTAGGGTTGGAGATACTATAACGAGCTTAGAACTTAAGGCTCAAGCCCCAAGGCTCAAGCCCTTAGCAGGATATGAAGATCCTAAACCAATGGTTTTCTTTGGAGTATATCCAAAAGAGCAAAAAGATTTGCCTCTTTTAAAAGAGGCATTGAGTAAGCTTTCCTTAAATGATGCTTCGCTTTCTATCTCTACGGAATATTCAGAATTTTTGGGGACTGGTTTTAGGGTTGGATTTTTGGGATTACTTCATGCAGAAATAGTTAAAGAAAGATTAAAAGAAGAAGAAGGGATAGAGCCTCTTCTAACCTTACCAAGAGTTTTATATAAAAAGGCGGAAAACGAAGAAATATTAGAACCTTACATGAAATTAACTATTTATACCCCAGTATCCTTTTTGGGAAGCATTATGACAGTTTGTCAAAAGAAAAAAGGGAGTTTAATAAATTTAGAATATCACAAGAACTCAGCGATTCTTCATTACGATATTCCCTATAGCATGTTCATTCGAGGTCTTGCTTCGGATTTAAAATCTGTCTCTTCCGGATTTGCAACCCTAGATTATGAAATAAGCGAATACAAAAAAGCAGACTTGACACTTCTGGAAATTTTAATAAATGATACATCAGTAGATGTATTAAGTGAATTTGTCTATAGCGATGAAGTAGAGTATTTAGCTAGAGAAAAAGTAGGTAAATTAAAAGAAATTATTCCAAGGCAACAGTTTAGACAAGTAATTCAGGCAAAAGCAAGGGGAAGAATTGTTGCAAGATGTGAAATCTCTCCTTTTAGAAAAGATGTTTTGCAAAAACTTTATGGAGGAGATAGGACTAGAAAAGACAAACTTTTGGAAAAACAGAAAAAAGGAAAATCAAAACTTTTTGGAAAGTCAAAAGTTTATCTTCCTCAGGAGGCACTTTTACCACTTATAAGTAAAAATCTAGATAGCAAATAGTAGGAATAGTCCTATTATGGAAAGTATTGCTCCAATTGTTCCCGCTGCAATAAAGACATCCCCAGGTCCTGGCGCTGCTATTGTTGGGGTTGGTGTATTTGTAACTTCGGGAGTTCCTTCAACATCTATAGTTAAACTACATGTGCTTGGATCGCTTTGTTCGGAAGCATCGTCGGTAATAACTGCTGTAGAGGTAAACGTACCCCCGTTGTTATAAGTATGTGCTATTTGAGCAGAAACAGTTCCTGTCCCAATTCCAGTTGTTTGGGTAATATCCTGAACTGAACTATCGCCAAAATTGAAAGTCACTTTTGTAATAGATCCATCCGAGTCTGTTCCTTCGGCAGAAAAGGTTACGGTTAGAGGTGCAGATCCGTTAGAAATATCAGATGAAAAATCAGTGCAAACTGGAAGCTCATTTATTACTTCTGGTATTGTTGTGGTGGTAGTAGTTGTTGATGTGGTAGTAGTTGACGTAGTAGTTGTTACTTCTGGTATTGTTGTTGTGGTTGTTTCGACGACTCCTTCAATTGTAATTGCAGCAGGAATAGCTGATTGTAAAACATCTTCGGTTCCCCCAGGCAGGTCGGTTTCGGCAACAGAACGTGCTTCGGTTTCTTCAACTCCTCTTCCAAATGTTACATTAGTTACTACTCCATCGGTTGGCTGAAGAGCTGTAAGGTGTAAAGTTGCAATAGTTGTTTTAGTCTGGATAATATTTTCTGGGCTCATTCCTGTGGCAAGCTCGACCGTAATTTTTCCAGGTTCGTAAGTGGGGCCGGTTATCCTTGGAAAAAGTGCAGCGTTTGGTTCAAGTCCTGCTGCTGCAGTAGAAACTTTAGTTTCGTCATAATTAATAACAAGCCTGATCCAGTTTAGCTGGTTGGTTCCGGGATCTGCGCTAATATCCAAGGTTATTTCAGCTCCAACAGTAGACGAGGTTGCGGCAGGTGTCAAAGAAATAACTGTTGCTGCTTCTGCACGAGTTCTTGTTTCTTGTTGTTTCTGAACAAGATATATTGTTACTGGAATAGCAAGCAGCATTACAACAATAAACCCTAACAATAGCAATTTCTTGCCCGATAAAGAGGACATAAATTTATCGTATAGCAGATAAATACAACCTGTCAAGTATAATATACTCTTAATAAGAAGATTTAACACTACACCATTAAATTATGTCAGCTTAAAATAGAAATGTCCGCTTTTTTCTTTTTTCAGTTTTATGATATTGTCTCCATGGATGATTTAAGGATGGTTTCCAATTAAGTCTGTGGGTTGTCAGAATTAATGGCGGTTGCTTAATCTTTTTTGGTCTTTCAGGTAATAGCGTGTAACTAAGATACTTTTCCCTCAAGTTGAAATGGATTGATCCATCAAGCCATTCTTCAACAAGTATTTTATCATTAGCTCTAACAGTGGTCTGCTGAAGTTCGACTAACTGATACCAGTTGTTTTTAAACTGAATAGTAAGGTCATTATTAACTCGTCTTCTTGATTGGACTGAAAAAATATGGTTAAGATTTTTCTTGTCAATTTCCGATAAAGCTTTATGAACATTTCCGTCTTTTGATGGGGGAACAGAAAATTTACTATTAAATCTTGGAATAAACACCTCTTCTAAGAATCTGTTTCCTTCATCCGGAGTATTAATGTCTGCAAGTCTCATCTCTTTAACCAGTCTGTCCTGAAGAGTTCCAAAGAGCTTCTCAATTCTTCCCTTTGCTTACGAAGAATGAGCAGAAATGAGATTGATTCCCAGATCAAGCATTGCTCTTTGAAACTGAGTAATCAGCTCATGATTATCAACTGCCGATTTATGATTAATTTTGTAAGTTGAAAATTTATCAAGATAAATGTTTAATGGTTTTTCAATATTCAGAACATATCCTTTCCAAAAATTAAATACAGCAATAACGCCTTCGTTATCAGAAAATTCCGCTTTTGTAATCCTGCCTGTCGCATCATCAATACTTGCCAATAAACAAACTTCAATTGCGCATCTTTCTTTATCACAATATCTGTTTTCAAACCAATAGTGATATGATCCGTCAAATTGTTCCATTTCTCCAAAATATTCTTTTCTTGGCCGCCAGGAACGGTATTCCCCTGTTTTCTTCTGCTTATGCGGTTTCCATAATCCTTTCTCAATCATCCAAAGCCTGGTTGTTCCATAACTGATTCTAATGGCATGGTTTTCTTCAAGTTTTTCTGTTGTAAATGTTGGTTTAAAATCAGAATAAGTTTTATTGAGAATCGTCAGTACCCTTTCTTTTATTGAAAGGTCAATACTATGATTACTTCGTTTTCCTTTAAGTTTATGAACTACTGCGGATATTCCATCTTTCCTTACATTATTTTTCAGTCGCCGTATCTGCCGAGTTAATATCCCAAGAAGCTTAGCCCCCATTCCAGGCTTAATTTCTTTTTTAAGAATCTTTATGATAACATCAAGCTTGTATTGCTCTTCGGAAGTATGAATAATATCTGCCATAGAAGATCAGGCAGCGCAATTACTGTAGCATTTTCTTGTTTTGTAAAAGCGGACATTTCTATTTTAAGCTATTGACAAAACTTCGATTTTTATATATATTTTAGCAATCACTTAAGGTAAGTGATATTTTTTGAAACATGACAAAGATAAATATAAAGCCACTATTTGCAAATGTGCTGGTAAAACCACTTGAGGCAGAAGAAAAAACAGCTAGTGGGATTATCTTACCTGAAACAGCAAAAAAAGAATCTCAAGTTGGAACAATTATGGCAGTTGGTGCTGGCGAAATAACCCCTAAAGGAGAAAAGTTGCCAATAATTGTAAAAGTTGGGCAAAAAGTAATGTATAAAAAATGGGGAGGAAATGAAGTTAAAGTGGGAAACGAAGAATGGACAATGGTAGATCAAAAAGATATATTAGCAATTGTAGAATAATATGGCTAAACAAATAATTTACAATCAAGAAGCAAGAGAAAAATTACTTAAGGGAGTAAATCAACTTGCAGATGCAGTGGCAATTACACTTGGGCCAAAGGGAAGAAATGTTGCTTTGGATAAAAAATGGGGAGCCCCTAATGTTATACACGATGGAGTTTCTGTTGCTAAGGAAATAGAGTTAAAAGATCCATTTGAAAATATGGGAGCTCAACTAGTAAAGGAAGCAGCTTCTAAGACAGCAGATGTGGCAGGAGATGGAACAACTACCGCTACAGTTTTAGCAAGAGCAATTGTTAATGAAGGTATAAAAATGATTACTGCAAATGCTAATCCGATGATAATGAGAAAAGGATTAGAAAAAGCCAGTGAGCATATTGTTGCAGAGTTAAAGATAATGAGAAAAGATATAAAGCCAACAGATTGGGCAAATGTTGCAACCATTTCTGCAGGAAGCGAAGAATTAGGAAATTTGATTGCAGAAGCACTTAGGAAGGTTGGAAAAGACGGAATTATTACAGTAGAGGAAGGAAGAGGTCTTTTTACAGAAATAGAATACAAAGAAGGAATGGAGTTTGATAAAGGATACGCTTCTCCATATTTTGTAACGAATGGAGAAAAAATGGATGCAGAAATCGAAAATCCCTACATTTTAATTACAGACAAGAAGATATCCGCGCTTAATGAGCTGCTTCCATTTTTAGAAAATTTAGTAAAAGTTTCAAAAAATTTAGTTATTATTGCCGACGAAATAGAGGGGGAGGCTTTAGCTACTTTAGTTGTTAATAAATTAAGAGGAATGTTTAATGCACTTGCAATAAAAGCCCCTGGATTTGGAGATAGAAGAAAAGAAATACTTGAAGATATTGCTATTTTAACAGGAGCGACTGTAATATCTGAAGATACAGGGCGAAAATTTGATTCGGTTACTATCGAAGACTGTGGAAGAGCAGATAAGATTTGGGCAGATAAAGAAAACACAAGAGTTATTGGCGGAAAAGGAGATCCAAAAGCTTTAAGTGCAAGGATTGCGCAAATTAAAAGAGCAATTGAAGAAACAACATCGGATTTTGATAAGGAGAAATTTCAAGAAAGACTCGCAAAGCTTTCGGGTGGAGTTGCTGTAATAAACGTTGGTGCGGCAACGGAGGTTGAATTAAAAGACAAAAAAGAAAGAGTAAACGATGCGGTTGCAGCAACAAAGGCAGCCCTAGAAGAAGGAATTGTTCCAGGTGGAGCAGTTGCCCTCTTAGACATAAGTCGAAGAATGAGTGTTAAGAATTTTCAGGGAGCAAATAGAGATGAATTAATTGGTTTTGAAATTGTTAAAAATGCTTTAGAAGCTCCATTTATACAGTTAATGGAGAACGCAGGATTAGACGCAGGACAATTGATTGCAAAAGCAAGGGAGGCGAGTGCGCAGGGAATGGGTTTTAATGTTAGAAAAACAGATTCTCCAGAAACAGCCCAGCCAATAAATATGGTTAAAGAGGGAATAATAGATCCAGTAAAAGTGGTAAGAACTGCAGTTCAGAATTCTATTTCTATTGCGACTATGATTTTAACAACAGAAGCTTTGATTACAGATATTCCCGAAGAAAAGAAAGATGCTCCAATGCCTGGTGGAATGGGCGATATGGGATATTAGAAATATCAAATATCAAGAATAAAACATTGCGCCGCGTTTATCGCGGATTTTTAATGCCAAATTTATTGTTCGATTGTGTTTTTTTTACTATAATTAGACTCTAATGAAAAAAATTCTATTTTTTGTGTTGCCTGTGCTTGCTTCAATTCTTGTTTTTCTTTTAATACTATTTTTAATAGACAAAAGTAATAGTAAGGGAGCACTCCAAGTTACTTCTATTCCAAAATCAAAAGTTTTTTTAGATGGAAAACCAATTGGTGAAACCCCTCTTTGTAAATGCGAAGAAGATCAAATGCTAAAAGTGGGAAACTATACTGTAAGACTTGTTCCAAATGATTCAAAAGTTAGCCCTTATGAGCAAAAAATTTCAATTTCTCCTTCGGTATTAACGGTAGTTGATAGATCTTTTGGGCAAGGAGCTCTTTCGGAAGGAAGTGTTATAAAATTGTCTCCGATTTCCGAAAAAGAAGCTCAACTATTAATTATCTCTTTTCCAGAAAAGGCAGAAGTTTTACTTGACAACGAAATAGTTGGAATAACTCCACTTCTTTTAAAAAAAATTACTGAATCAGATCACGAAATAAAACTTAGAAAAAGCGGATATAGAGAAAAATCTTTAAGAATAAGACCTGTAAAAAGCTACAAGCTTGAAGCTTTAATTTATTTGTCTATAAATCCCAAACTTGAAGATAAATCAATAATTCCTTCTATTTCTCCAACCCCAACTTCCGAAGAAAAAATAGAAATTTTAAATACTCCAACAGGATTTTTAAGAGTAAGAGCGGAAAACTCTATTTCTTCTTCCGAAATAACACAGGTTAAGCCAGGTGAAAGCTATGCGTTTATTTCAGAAGAAAAAGGTTGGTACCAAATAAAATTACCGGATGATAAAACAGGCTGGATAAGCTCTCAATACGCAAAGAAATTAACTGAGGAAGTAAAGGATAAAGATAACTAAAAGGACCCAAAAAACAACAGCTGTAAGAAGTGGCTTATCTGACAAAAGAACTTTCTCTGGACTTTCTCCTTCATTTTTTTCATAAATATCCTGAAGATACCTCATGAGTCCATAAACAACGGGAATGATTGTTATCATAAGCCATTTTCTTTGAAAAAATGCAGGTAGAAATTCTGGCATAAAAATTCCTAGGTTTAACTTAAGACCTGTCGGATTTTCTAAAAATGTAAAAAAAGAATAAGTTATAAAAGTTGAAGTTGCAAAAATAGATAAATAAACATCGAGTAATCTTTCCGAATAATGAGAAAGAGATTTTCTCATCTCTGCGACATTAATAGCAGCTTGTTGGGAAACAAGGGTAAGCTCCGATCTCCTTTTGCCGACTGCTAAAAACAGAGAGATAGAAATAGTGGTTAGTAAAAGCCAAACAGAAATATGAAAGCCACTTGCAACTTCTCCTGCGTATACTCTTAAAATATACCCCGTAGCAATTGCCAAGATGTCTATTACAGCAATTGTTTTTAAATATGTGGAATAAAAAAATTGAATAATAATATAGACAAGGCACAGCAGGAAAAAGGCAGGAGTAACCATGTGGGCTAAAATAAAGGAAAAAACAATTAGGCTAAAAGCTGTAAAGACAGCAAGGCCTATGGGGAGGTCTCCGTGAGCAAGAGGTCGAAATTTTTTAAACGGGTGCATTCGATCTTTTCTAATGTCAAAAATGTCATTAATTACGTAGGTTGCAGAAGAAAGAGCGCAAAAACTAACAAAGGCAAGGAAAACCTTTTCAAAAACATAGGGATTAAAAAGCTCTCCTGTAAAAGTTATTGCTGCAAAAAGAGCAAAGTTTTTAATCCATTGTCTTGGACGAAGTAGCCTAAGTATGTTAAATGCCATTTTCATTTTTAGGGCTCTTAATTGTTAGGTGAAGAAAAAGAATTCCCCCCCCGACAATTATTATAAGCATTGCTATTGCGAATAATTTTCCTTTACTTGTTAGGTTAAGTGCAATTGCGCCTAATATACCAGAAAAAATCCAATAAAACAATGCGATTTTCCGTTGTGAAAACCCTGCTTTTAGAAGAATATGATGTAAATGTTTATTGTCATGCCAAAAAGGTGATTTTCCGGAAAGGACTCTTCTAATAATAGTAAACGTTCCATCTACAAGGGGTATTCCCATAACTAAAATTGCTGTTGCGAGTTTTGCGCTAGATAAAATCGATACAACACTTAAAAATAAATAAATTGCTGTTGCTCCATACCCAGGAAAAATTCTAGCCGGATAAAAATTAAAAATCAAAAATCCTAGAGCAGACCCTGCAACAATAAAAGAGAGTCTAGCTGCAATTAGATTGTTTTGATCTAACACAGCAAAGCGCAAACTTAAAAGCCCAATTACAAAAGCTGAAATTGCTACAATCCCAGGCATTTGTCCATCGACTCCCTTACTCCAATTAAGCATGTTCATAACCCATACAATCCATAAAATAGCAATTAAATAAGAAAAGAAATCAGTGGAATAGTTTAAAAACGGAAGACTAATGTTGTTTAAAAATAAAATTCCGCCCAAGGGATTAGTTATAAATGGTACATTTGCACCAGCAAAAACAACAATTCCTGCCACAAGAAAATTCATGACAAAGCGAACATAAGGAGAAATATCATATTTATCATCTAATACCCCAATGATTAAAGAAATTAAGCCAGCTATAAATAAAGCTATAACAATTTTTTGTAAAGGTAAAAAAATTAATGAAGCAACAGCAACACCAATAAATAAAGGAATTCCCCCTCCTCTGGGGATCGGTTTTTTGTGGACAATTCCCGGATGTTTTCGTTCTGGATGATCTATTATTTTAAATTTATTTATAAAATATAAAGAAATAGGCGTTGCTAAGACCGTAAATAAGAAAGCTGTTAAAATTGGTAAAAAAATTATGGAATAAGAGTCCATTAAAGTACGATTTGAATAGTCCTAATTAAAAAAAGAAAAACCAAAATAGCAAACAGCAAGCTAGTAACAGAGATCATTCGAGAGAGAAGTGGGGCTTTGTTATAGATAACAGAAGAAAAGCTAAAATTAAATAAAAAAATAAAAACAGTAATTATAGAAGGAATAAAAATTTCCATTGTTGTTCCTAGTCTTTTTTCTCCCCAGGGAAGTTGATTGTAAAGGGGTATAAAGGGCGGTAATCTAAAATAATAAAAAAGACTATAAAGAAAAGAAATAATTATTATTAAAAAAGTGATTAAGTAGGATTTCTGTACAATTTTATCTTTTAGGATATTTTTAAAAAGTTTTTTCATAAATTAATGCTTTTCCTATCGATAATCTTTCTGTGTAATCCTTAAGCGAAAAAGGATAATGCTTCATATAAGGCATAAAGATTATAAATTTCGGTTGGGATTTTAACAAGCCCTGCTCGGTGTTTTCAAGACCATCTTTATAATTTGTAATATGGTAGGCAACGCTATACCTGCCTGGGGGGAGTTTATTTGTCATCTTATAAAGTTGAGCATTATTTCCCCAGACAAAAATGTTTTCTTCTTCCTTGGTGTTTGCATTTATAAACTGAGCAAGTAAATAATCACGTGGAGTATTACTATCGAAGAATTTTTGATAATTTTCTAAATTTTTACTTCCCGAAACAAAAGCAGAAAAATTTTGGTAGTAAAAAGCACTTCTTTTAAATAGCCAAAAATTAGAAGTAGAAAGATAAAAAATAACTACAATAAGAATAAAGGTAAATCTTCGAACCCCCTTTTGATAAAAAAAGTAACCAATTAAGAGAGAGAAGCTTGGCAATAGGGTTAAGAGGTAATGGGTGTATGGTCGTTGAGAAAAAAAAGCATTAAATAACGAGAAACCAAGCCATAAAAAAATAAACACTCCAGTTAATTCTATTTTTTTTCTTTTGAAAAAAATAAATATTATAAAAATGGAAAGTAGTAGGGATTTCAAGATTAGTAGACCTTGAGGGATTAAAAATTTGTTTCCGTATCCAACGTAACCGATATTAGAAAAAAGTGCTGCTTGTGCAAAGTAATCAAAAGCATTAGCAAAAATAAAATAAAACACGGTTACAACAATTGGGATGATAAAGCCGATTGCAAAAATAAAGCTTTTCTTAATGATTAAGAAAATACTTACTGCTTTTCTTTTGCTTGCAGAAAAAAAGTAGCTTGCGAAAATAAGAAAAATTAGAAATGCAACAAAGTCAAATAAGGCAACAATTTTAACAAGAAAAGCAATTCCTAAAAGGAATCCAGAAGTAAAAAAAGCTTTATTTAATTTATCTTTATTTTCATGATTTAATAGCTTTTGGGAGTTTTTAAAAAGTAAATATCCAGCTGCAATAATAGGAAAAAGCATAAAATTTTCAGCATTGGCAATATTGCCCTCGATTATTGGAATAGCAAGTAAAAAAGCAAAAATAGAGGAGGAGATGTAGATAATTTTCTGCTTTTTAAATAACGCCTTTGCTAAAAAATAAAAAGCAATAACTGTGGCAATACCAAAAAATAAATTAGCAAATCTTAGCCAAAATTGATCTCCGTTAAAGACTGAATATAAAATGTAAAGCAATGGAGGCTTGTTATCGAAAACGCCTTGATATAAGGGCCTTCCTTCTCTTAATCCAAGCCCCAAAACTTGGTATATGCCCTCATCTCCATACCAATGTGGTTCAAATAAGGAAGGAAGACGGAGGAGAAAAAAAAGAATAGAAGTTGGTAATAAAAACCAAAAATCCTTACTTTTTTCCAAACGATCCAATTTTTTTTCTATTCTGGCAGGCAGTGTCATACTTTTTCGGTTACTTTATATTCTAGTCGTTTGCCAAGCATTAGTTGAGTGTGGGAGATTAATGCAGGCAGAGCAGACAGGAAAAACCCTACTATTGGAAGAAGTACAAATTCTAAAGGAAAAAGAAATTGCTTAGCTTTGGTAGATCTAGCATTCTTGGGTCTTGTTCTAAGATCTAAAATAATCATTGTTAAAAGAGACAATAAGCAAGAGGTAAGTATGAAACCTGCGAGCTTTGGTAAATTATATCCTATTGTAGTTCGGGAAAAAACAGGATTAATAAAGGGCATAATATTTGCTGCTATTGTAATTATAAACCAACTAACTGGCCAGAGAAAGTGATCAAGTAAGACATGATAAAGCATTATTGTTTTTCTCCAAAAATTTACACCAGGCACTGTTAACCACCATTTAATTATTAGGGGATTATCGGACGCTCCCCAGGACCATCGTCTTTCCTGATTATATTTATTTTTAAGACTTCTAACGTATGTAGAAGAAAGAGCAGCGTCCATAGAGGTTCTTAAGAAGATTGGCTCTACCCAAACATTACCACTTTTCTTATAAAAAGCTTTAAAGAAAATTCTGTAATCTTCCGGGACAACATCGGTGTCCCAATAGCCGATTTCGTGCAATAGTTTAAATGATAGGGAATAAGTTGCGTGAGAAATTAATCTGTCTCCTTGGATTAAAACTGCTGTTCTCCAAAGGCTGCCAAAAAAAGACATAATTCGGGTTGGAGCTGGGACTTGCCAAATATTATTGTAAAAAACAGTTGCAGATTGCCAAAATTTACTATATCTTTTTTCGTCTTTTAAAAACATGGAAGTTAAGTAGGAGAAATAGTGTTTGTCAAAAATAGAGTCTGCATCTACAGAGGAAATGGTTGCGTAGTCAATATTTACTTTCCCGCTTTCAATAAGCTCCTTATAAGCGTGTTTGCCCGCCCAGGCTTCATTAGATGATTTGCCTTTTACTTCTCCTGGGATATCCGGATGAAATGTGGCAATAATTCCTCCAAAAACATTTTTAAATTCTTTTATTAAGATTTCTGCTTTTTCTCTTGCATGCTCTTCTCGTTCTTCCATTGCCAAGACTACATAAATTCTTTTAGCTGGAAATGTTTGATTAATAAGAGATTCTAGTGTTGTTTTTAACTTTGCTGCTGTTTCTGTATAGTTTGGAATTACAGTGATGTGGGTAACTTTTTCAAATTCTTTTTGTTCTTTGGCTTTTGCAAGCCAATCTACTTTTTCCGCAGCCGCTATTCTCTTATTAGAGACATAGGAGGTTATTGCTAGGGAAAAAGATTTATAAAACCAGTAAACATCAAAAAATAAAATAAAGTACGCAACAATAGCAGGGATTAAGAAAGATCCCCAAATTGGAAAAAGAATTAATAGCCAAACTAAAAGACCAAGGCCAATTTCCAAAAGTCGTCTGGTTTTAATTGGATAGCGTCTAAAAATTATTTCGAAAAAATTTGTCATTTTAATTTAAAAAGAGAGATTGAATTTTCTGTTGTTCTCTTTTTGACCTCACTAAAAGAAATATTTTTTATTTGGTCAATTGCTTCAGCCGTAATTATAACATTTACAGGTTCGTTTCTGCTACCTCTTAGGGGAATTGGGGATAAATAGGGAGCATCTGTTTCTAAAATAATCCGTTCCATCGGAGCTATTTTTACTAAATCGGAAAGAGAAGTTGTTTCTCCTTTGGCAATTCCTTTGTAGGTTATATTTCCGTCAAATCCAATATAAAAACCAAGATCTAGTACCTTTTTTAAAAAACCAACATCCCCAGAAAAACAATGGAAAAGCCCTCCTGCAATATCTTTTTTATAAAAATTAACAATTTCTAATATTTCTTTTCCTGCTTGGCGATTATGAATCATTAAAGGAAGATTAAATTTATGAGCAATTTCTATATGTTTTATAAAAAGATCTTTTTGTAATTTAGAATTGGTTATTCCGTTTGATTGATATCTAAAATTATCCAAGCCCGTTTCCCCAATTGCTACAACTTTTGGGTGTTTTGTCAATTCTTCAAGTTCTTCCTCCCAATTTTTTTCTAATTTATCTGCATGATGAGGATGAATTCCAACTGTTGCATAAAGCCCCTTAAACCTTTTGGCAAGTTCAACCGCTTTTTTGCTAGTTTCCAAGTTAGATCCTACATTTATTATTTTATTTACACCCCTTTCCCTGGCTCTATTTATCACTTCCTCTAAGTCTTTTTCAAAATCTCTAAAATTTAAGTGGCAATGCGCATCAATCATAAAACTATTATACCCCGTCTCTTTTAATAATTCCTTAAAATTTGCTATACTTCTGCAAAGCATATGGGAATAATTGTTTTAACAGGTGGTAGATCAGATGAGCGGGAAATTTCAATATTGTCTTCTAAGAATGTCATCAATGCATTAAATAAATTAAACTACGGAGTTAAGGCAATGGATGTTAAAAATAAAATTGACTATTCAAAAATTAAAAAAGATGATATTGTTTTCCCAGTTCTCCACGGAGTAGAGGGAGAAAGCGGGGATCTTCAAAAAGAATTAGAAAAAAGAAAAATTAAATTTGTTGGATCGGGATTTAAAGCTTGTAAAGATTCTTGGGATAAAATAAAGTTTAAAAGGCTTTGCGAAAAAAAAGGAATTAAGACAGCGAAATGGGAAATAATTTCATCGAAATCTCCAGAAGTAAATATTCAAGCTCCACTTGTAATTAAACCTTCCGATAGTGGATCGAGCATAGATTTATTTTTAGTAAAAACAAAAGCCGAGCTTAGCAAAGTTCCGTTTAAGAATTTGTTTAAAAAGTACAAGGAGCTTCTTGTAGAAGAATACATAAAAGGAACAGAGGTAACTGCAGGGATTTTAAAAGAGAAAGCGTTACCGCTTATAGAAATTGTTCCACCTAAGGGGAAAATGTTTGATTACGAAAATAAATATAACGGTAAAACTCAAGAAATTCCCTTTGCCCCATCGCTTTCTCCGAAAGTTCAAAAAGAAATTAAGCAAATTGCTCTTTTTATTCATCAACAGCTAGGATGCAAAG
>Ga0180009_10001701_pt1 | contig 26597 bp, 30 predicted proteins | sample OS_PC_MetaG_FD_123537 | JGI IMG/M metagenome (GOLD analysis project Ga0180009, IMG submission 123537) | Groundwater microbial communities from the Aspo Hard Rock Laboratory (HRL) deep subsurface site, Sweden - OS_PC_MetaG | ecosystem: Environmental > Aquatic > Deep subsurface > Groundwater... | reverse complement strand
AAGAGGTCAAAACAAAAACTCTACTTAAGATGGATGAAGAACAAAAACTACTCTATGACGTTATCCACAATCGTGCCTAACTTCTAAACTTCAAGGGTGTCCCATTGCGGAAGACAGGAACATGGCCAATAAAAAATGAGGTGAACATCTTTATAAAATGAATAAAAGCTATAAATTTTTTGTTGGACTTACAATCTTAATATTAGTAGTTGTTCTTTTTCTTAAGCAAAATACAATTTTTCGCAAGACAAATTCTCCTTTAAATTTAATTCTTTGGGTTTGGGAGCGTCCAGAAAATTTATACTTCATGAAAAATGAATCGGTAACTTATGCCTATCTTGCTGGTACCGCAACAAAAACAGACGATAACCTTGTCTTGTATTCTCGCCAACAACCCTTAAGAATTCCTGATGGAAGCACCACAATAGCCACAGTCAGAATTGAAGATAGAACCAGAGAAGCCACATTTGAAGAATCCGATATCGAAACGATTACTAATTTTATTGTTAAATCGTGTACAGTCAATCTTAAAAATATTAGTTGCCAAATTGATTTTGATGCTACTCAATCGCAAATTGAGTTTTATAAAAAACTAATTTTATCGGTTAGAAAGAAACTACCTACGGATATTAAACTATCAATTACCTCACTAGTTTCATGGTGCACCAATAACAGCTCGTGGTTTGATAACTTACCCATTAACGAAGTGGTACCCATGTTTTTTAGATTAGGAAAAGACTCTAATCTTTACTGGAAGAAAATTGAAAACGGCAAGCTAAACCTTAATCACACATGCCAAAAATCAATTGGCATATCTACCGACGAACGTTTACCGGACAAATCATATCTCACAGGTAAAAATATTTATATCTTTAATCATCAATACTGGGATAAATCAAACTGGGATATAATTAAGTCAGAAATTGAAAAGGTTTTAAATGAAAATTAAATTACTGGTTACCATTTTACTTGGGTTACAACCACACTGACTCAAAGAAAACTCCTCTATTATCTGCAAGATTAAAACTATATTTAAGCAACCTTTTCTCCAAAGAACTATCTGCATTTATTATTGGAAACAGTGGTTTTATGCAAAAACCACTTAAAAGATACCTTAAATTAACAGCATTCAATCGCTCGTTTATCTTGAACGACATGGAATCAGCTAATTTATTAGCCAAGAACATTGCGTTAACAGATCCGCTTTTAACTTCAGCCTTCAATCAATATTTAAACGCTGGTAGTCTTGCAAAAAAAAGACTTATTGCGGCTAAAATACTTGTTGACTATCCGTTAGTTTACCCACAAATTGGTAAAAATTTTGATGAATTTGCAAATATGCCAATTAGTAACTTAAAACAGATCGATAACTATCGTCGTAATTGGGTATGGGGTTTTACCTGTATTGATGATAGATACAAACCAGAAAATTTTTATGAGTCCGAAGTAGATAAAAAAATCACAGATACCAATCCTATAAACTATTTAATGAAAACGGTTATTAATTATATGATTCAAAATCCTTCCTATTCTGATCCAAAATTGTTGCATCAAATTGTTAATGTTGGCCACTACGCTGCTTGTCAAGACGAAGAAACACCAGATCTGTCAAGACAAGCCTTTCAACTACTACATACCAGGTATCCGAATACCTACTGGGCAAAACAAACTCCATATTGGTATTAAGACGCCTATTCTAAAGTATTTCAAGTAACTTCTCCTCAACCTGATTCAGGTGTATATCAACCCCACCCAATATCCTTAAAACCAATTCTCTCACAACTTCTACATCTATGTTAGATTCATCAATATTTGAAAGAAAACTTTTACCATATAATGAAATCCATTTTTTACCCCCAGAATCTTTGCATCCAGAAAGCGTCGAGACAGACTCAATAATTTTCTGGCTAATCTCATTATTCCTATTAGACACCGCGGATCGAAAACGTACAGATCTATTTTTCTCACCAAACAAATTTCTAAAATCAATCTCAAACAAAAATGCTTCTTTCTCATTCCACCCACTAACGTTTCTAGGTATTATGTCTTGCAGATTTTTTGTTAAAAATCTAACAAAACCCACATTCTTTGAACCCAAGACATGACCTTTTTCTACAATGATATTTTCAACCATCTCTGCAACATAAGTCAAACCATCTGGTTTATGTTCGTTAATAAAATCAAGTGCCGCCCGATGGTTGTGATAAATTTTTTGGGCTAATTTAACTACTGGATCATTTTTCATAATATCTTGTTTAATAATTTTTACATAGTCTTTTAAATAGTTTACTACCTTGGGCAATAATGAGCCAGAATAAGTGTTAATAATTTTTTCTAAATTAGAACGAATCTCATCATAAGAAATTGACACATAATGCTCAGCATCAATTTCGTCAATAACCTCACGGCCATCAGGTGTTAAAAACACAAAGGCATGCTTGCAATTTGGATAGTGTGTAGAAATAGTTTCACGATATCGTCTTAACTGATCTGAATGCTCACCAGATAACTGCTTATTTTCTATTGCAATCACAAACTCAGGATGTTCAATTAAAATATCAATATTCCGCCATTCTCTATACACATTAACCTTGAAAAGATCACAGTTTTTAAAATCAAACTCACTTGTCCAACAAATTTTATCTGAAGCAAAAACATGTTTCAAAAATGGTTTTAAAAAGCGTTGATCAAGCTTATGATTTTCATTTGGGTCCAACAACCATTTTAAAAAATTAGAATGTCGAATTTCATAATCTTCGATTTTTAATATAGAAAAAATATTAGGAACATTTAATTTTAAACTTGGTTTAACCAATTCAAGTTCTTTGTCTAATTCATTTAGTTTCTTAACAATATCCATACTTACCATCTATTTTAACACCCACTAAACCACTCCCACTAAATACTTCCAAACCACATACATGCCATAGGTATCCAACTTGCCTTCCAAGCAATATTTGCTATCAACCATCGCCACAAACACATAAACTACAATATCCCTACGATTAATATACTTACGAGTATACTAATTAGCACTACTGGTGTATAATTGGTCATACGACCAATTAATACACTCTATGAAATTTATCAATCGCAAACAAGAAACAGCTAAACTCAATGAACTCTGGGAACAAAAGCGTGCGCAACTTGTTGTAATGTACGGCAAACGTCGCGTAGGTAAAACCGAACTAATTAAACAATTCATAAAAGATGGCAGGGGCATCTACTTCCTGGCTGATAAACGCACTCTCAAAGACCAACTGCTCGAATTTGCACGCGTAGTAGGGAATTACTTTAATGATGAATTTGTGGCCAAAAAAGGCTTTGACGACTGGCTCGAAGCATTTCAATACCTAAAGCAAAAAGCAAAAAATAAACAAATAGTGGTAGCTCTGGATGAATACCCTTACCTAGTAGAAACAGATAGCGCAACCAGCTCACTTTTTCAAAAAATTTGGGATGAAATCATAAAAGATACTCAGATATATCTCATTCTATGTGGTTCCAGCATTGCCATGATGGAATCAGAAGTGCTATCAGAAAAAGCTCCATTATATGGACGCAAAACAGGCCTTTTATTGATTGAGTCAATGAACTATCAGGCCAGTCTTGGATTTTTTCCACACACTTCGTTTGAAAAGTTTATGAAATTTTACAGCATCACTGGAGGTATGCCGGCATACATGCAACAATTTTCACAATATGATTCCGTTGAAAAAGCAGTTAAAAGTCTATGCTGGGACAAGCAAGGACTATATCACCATGAGGTAAATCTGGCTCTTAAACAAGAACTACGTACTCCAAATAACTATTTTGCTATTCTCAAAGCCATAGCTTGGGGTAAAACACAAACTGGTGAAATTGCAAGCTACTCAGGGCTCGAACCACAACTGGTAAACAAATATATGGACACTTTAATTAGGCTTCAATTTGTACAACGAGAGGTGCCGGTGACTGAAGAAAAACCACATAAGTCACGCAAGGGAATCTATATTCTGACAGAGAATTTTGTACGATTCTGGTTCCAATATGTATATGCCTTCACAAGTGACTTAGAGATAAGTAATTACAGTCAAGTAAACAAACGATTTCAGAAATACAGCAATATATTAGAGGCAATTACCTATGAAAATGTCGCCAGGACTCACCTAAAGACTCTTTCTTCTCAACTCTTTCCGTGTGATCGAGTCGGTCGGTATTGGAACTCTTTGGTAGAAATTGACGGTGTAGGCTTTAATCAGGCAGAGAAAAAAATAGTTTTCATGGAGGCAAAATGGTCCAACTCTAAGCAAGGCAACAGGACATTCAACAAACTCAGACAAAAAGCTAAATCTGTACCATGGAATACTAATGACAGACAAGAATACTATATTATTTATTCAAAATCTGGTTTTACTAAGGATTTGCTTAAATTAAATACACAGAAGAAGAATCTATTCTTAGTACACCAAGACAAAATCGTAATCTAAAAACTATCTAAACCATCCCCACCAAATACTTCCAAACTACATACATGCCATAGGTATCTAACTTGCAGTGTAAAATATAATAAATATGAATCTAGCTACATTATTCATAGACGAATCTGGTAAATCTAGTCTTGTAGAAAAAGCAAGCGAACCTTTTATATTAACAGGCATCATTTTAGATGAAGACGACAAGCAAATAGTTGAAGGTTTCTTTGGGTATATAAAACTTAAGTATGATATTGATCCAACAACTCCATTTCATAGCTACGACATATTTGAAAATGATAAAACCAAACTTCCCAACTCAGAACTAATTTCTCTATCTATCAAACTGGCTGAATTTATTTCACTAATACCAGCAAAGATGTATGTAATAGTTATCGACAAAAAGGAGTTCAAGAATGCTTTGGGGATTAAATCTGATGAAGATTTCAAGGGATCATCGAAAAAGAAAGAGCTTAAACAATTCCCTTATCGTATTATGGCAACATATTTATTTGGTGTATTTGGAAAATATCTAGAGAAAAACAATAAAATTGGACAAGCTATCGCAGACTCCAGACGTGGGGCCGACTACGAACTAATTAGAACTTTAAGTATAGTAAAGCAAGGACATGCTGCGGTAAAAAAAGATGTTCAAGACTCAATTAAATCTAGATTAAATGCCTTGTGCTTTGCCGAAAAGGGATTTCTATCTGGCGGAGTCGAAATAACCGATTTAATTTCATATATATCTTTTATTAGAGCCAGAAAACTTTTAACAAAATTTTCTGACACAGGAGTTGACAAAATCTGGCCACAAATAAAATCAAGAGCAAAATTTGTAAAATTAAATGAAAATCAAATTAGAAAATTTTTTGGCATAAAAAAAGGAGAGGTTCATAAATATCTCAAAACAACTTAAGTTATTTATGAACCCCACCTAACGGCGGGTGATCATTTATCTGTATTATGACACATCTTGTCAAGATCTGTGCAACAATATTCCACCACGGACGTGTCGTAGCCTTGCCACATCAAGGTAGGGGACTTGGTATAAAATACTCTTAATGCCCAACAAGAAAAAGACTACCAAAACCAAGAAAGCCTCTATTTCCAAGAAAAAGATTGCTGGTGTCATTGCTGGCACCATCATTGCCGGCTCTTCTTTTTGGGCCTTAAAATCCGGCAACCATAAAGTTATTCTCCCCACATATCAAGCAGGCAGGGTAATTGATGGGGATACCTTTGACACAAAAAATGGACAAAGAATCCGACTGGCTGGCCTGGACGCCCCCGAAATAGGTTTCTGCGGCGCCGATGAAGCCAAAAAAGAACTGGAGAAACTTATTAAAAACAAACCGCTGTACATCAAGGTCATTTATGTTGACATGGGCCGACGATTAATAAGTTATGTTTACACCCCCAAGGGTTTAATTACTACCCAGCTACTCAAGACCGGCTGGGCCAGAGTTGTCATGGGTAACAACGTAGAAAAACAGGCCCTGATTGCCGCCTCTGAATACGCTAAAAAAAACAATCTGGGTATTTACAGCCCCAAGTGCCTTTCTAAAACACCTGAAAAACCTGGTTGTACAATCAAAGGAAATGTAAGAAAAGAACGAGATACAAAAATATACTCCATGCCAGGTTGCTCAGCCTACGAACAAATTTTTGTTCAAAAAGACAACGGAGATCAGTGGTTCTGCACCGAGGCCGAGGCCAAAAAGGCCGGTTTTAAGCGTGCAGGGAATTGCACCAACTGAAAGGCTAAACTAAACTAAGTTTTTTCCAAATCTCTACCATGGCCAGGGTATCTAGTTTGCAGTAGTCCAGCAGATCGTAAAAGGCAGTTTGATTTTTACCCTTGCCTCTTCTGCCGTGAACTAGGTTGTACCAAGTCATCATCGCCTGATCACCTTGACTGACGGTTAGCTTTTTGTAACTTAACTCTGGCACCAAAACAGGCAAAACGTTTTTAATTGAACAACTGCCATGAAACCTGTGGTCTACATACAGACATTTAGAAAAAATCTCCATTAAATCAAAAACCCTTTTGTTAATATCAAGCAACTGTTTGGCAAACTTGGGTTGAAGCTCGGCCAACTCCTTGTTTCTACCCATCTCAAAACCTTTGTTCCAGACAATTACCGAACCTTTGGTACCAATGTCTTTAATCAGCTGTTCACAAAGAGCCCGACTGGGGTCTTCGTCTTTAAGCCATAAAAACTCTTTGTGTTCCAGCTTGCCATCTCTGCTATCTAATATATGCAAAGAATACTGAAACACCGTTTGCTGATACGGCTTTTGACCATTGTATAAAGGCAAAGCAGAGTTAAAAGTTTCGTAGTCTAAAAAATACAAGGGATAAACCAGCTTATTTAACTCTTTTTTAATTTCTTCTGCCTTTATTACTGGCGAACCTTGCTTGGCCGAGCAAACCAAGGTTTCTTGACGAAGTGAAAGTTTAAAGTAGTCCGGAATGTCAACCAAGGCGGAAATCCCCATCTGCAATAGTGATTGATACTTCTTTTTATTACCATAGGGCAGATCGTAAATAGGGGAGTCGTGTAGATTGGGGTGACACAGCTGGCTACAAGAACAGTCGTTGGGTTTATAACAATGTTCGTCTACTGGCGGTGAGTCTGAATTCATTACCGCCAGCGCACTGATTCGCTCCCTTTTAACTTCATCTTGCAGTTTTTCTATATCCTTGCTCATGTCTTTGACCACAAACAACTTGGAAATATTAATCTCACCTTTTTTTACATACTCGCCATTTAGGTGCAACAAATATGTTTTATTAATCGGCAACACATCTTGGCAAAGCAAGTGCTGAAAAGTGGCGTCGTATTTATTGTCTTTATCTACACTTGTAGAGCTTTTTATTTCGTATAGATCATAAATATCCTTCTCTGGATCATGCACAAAAGCGTCTAGCCTTGCATGAAACCCGCCATCCTCAACCTCATCTTGAAACGACACCGTTGCTTCTGATGAATATTTTTCCTCCATTAAAACCTCTTCTATATACTGCTGAGCCAGTTTTTCTATCTCGTACCCCTGCTTTATCAAAAACTTTTCGTGCTCATTTGGCTCTTTTTCCTCCGCCTGGCCATGACTCTTAGCCCACAAGTGCAAGGGGCAGTCTAGATACATTAAAAAATCGGTCTTGGTGAGCATGTATATATTATAGTATGCTTACATCAAGAAAAATCAGTAGTCAAGGATTTCTTGACAACTGCTATTGACAAACAAGACCATTAACATTGATAATAAATTCAATGTCTATTGTTACCTGGGTCAAAAATAACAAGCTATCAACGCTACTACTTTTAATCTTAACTTTTTTCCTATTGAACTTTAGGGGGCTAAATTATGCCAGCCTAGATTCTATTGGTAGTCCTAAAAGTATGGGCGTTTCTAGCCCAAATTACGCTCTCCCCGTGTCCGAATACACTCCACAAGCTAATATAGAAGACAGGATGGTTATACAGGAATCAAACCTCTCACTTCAGGTAAACGACGTAACAGACGTTAAAAATAAAATTCTTTCCTACACAAAAACAATTGCTGGCTATATGGTTTCCTCCAGAGTTTCAAATCCCCAAGATGCACCTACGGCAACCGTGATAATAAGAATTCCTTCCGACAGCCTAAACTCCGCCCTTGACTATCTCCATTCACTATCCGTAAAGGTGGTATCCGAAAATCTCTCCGGACGTGACGTAACCGACCAATACATGGATATTGACTCACGGCTTGCAACCCTTCAAAACACCAAAGAAAGGTTCGAGTCAATATTATCTCAAGCGACCTTAATACAAGACATCACCAACTTAACCAGAGAAATCTTGAATATTCAAAATCAAATAGACCCACTCAAAGGCCAGCAACAATCGCTCAAACAAAATACTCAACTTTCCAAGCTTACAATTTATTTATCAACAGACGAGTTTGCCTTACCATACGCACCCAGCGAAACCTTTAGACCCAACGTTATTTTCAAACTCGCCGTCCGTTCTCTCATCGGTTTTTTAAGAGGCCTGGCATCCTACGCAATCTGGATCGGGGTCTACTCAATCGTCTGGCTACCCATTTTAGCCATCTTCATTGCAATAAAAAGATCTAAAAAAAGAAAACAAAGCACGTCCAACTTCCAAACCTGATATATTAGATAGTGATATCAAAAACTGTCCATGGCTAAAAAAATCTTTATTTACTCTCTACTTTTCATGCTTAGCAGCACAGCTGCTATGGCTATAAACAAAAATTTATTCTCCCAAGACAAGGTTATGGGGATATCCACCAGCATAAATTTAGAAAATCCAGAAGAATACTCACTCGTTTTTGCCTCGCTTCCGGCCCAGACCTCCCAAGTTCAAGCTTCTGTCAAAACGGCCGATGCCCGTCCAGAAATCATCCGCCAATACCTACAAAAATACGACTCTCCACTAGTACCCCACGCAGACCTTTTGGTACAGATAGCAGACAAATACGACTTTGACTACCGCTGGATGGTCGCCATTGCCCAACAAGAGTCAAATCTTTGTAAAAAAATCCCCTACGAATCCTACAACTGCTGGGGATGGGGTATTTACGGCGATAAAGTTACCAGATTCGACAGTTACGAACAAGCCATTACCAAAATTGCCCCTCAATTTAAAAAAATATTTTTAAAAGGTTTACACGATGAAGACCCCCACCAGGTCATGGAGACCTATACTCCACCATCACAAGGCTCTTGGGCTAGAGGAGTTATGCAGTTTTTCAACGAATTAGAGTAAAATATACTTGCCCTCCGCGGCGGGGGACATGCCGGGGTGGCGGAACTGGTAGACGCGCTGGATTTAGGATCCAGTGGAAGCAATTCTGTGAGGGTTCAACTCCCTCTCCCGGCACAACGTAATAAAAAATTTTCTGCTAAAATCAAAATATGGACATCAAACACCTAGAAACGAAAGACAACACCGCTCAGGTCTTACTTACCATTACAGCAAAGGAAGTCTCTACTGCTCAGGATAAAGCTTTAGAAAAGCTTAAAAAAAACCTATCGGTAAGGGGTTTTAGAAAAGGTAGTATTCCACCAGCTATAGCCAAAAAAGAAATCGGAGAAGAAAAACTAAAACAAGAAGCGGTTAATTTGTGCCTAGAATCAGGCGTACTTCAATTAATTAAAGAGAAGAAGTTTAACCTTATTGGTATTCCACAACTAGACAAGGCCAACGTAAGCAAAAAAACTACTTGGGACTTTACCCTAAGCCTACCTCTAAACCCAGAAATCAAACTAGAAGGATATAAAAAAACCATTAATGTAATATTGGAAAAAACAAAGGACAAAACTAGGGAGCAAAAACTATCTGCCATCGTAGACGCTTTAATCAAAAAAACCAATTTTGTTGTACCAAGTATATTAATCGAACGGGAGGTAGACAACAGTCTATCAAGACTAGTTCAACAAACTGAATCATTAAATCTAGACATAAAAACCTATCTCAAATCAGTCGGCAAGACCGCCGAACAAATTAAACAAGAGTATTTTCAAAAAGCCGAAAACGCCATTAAAATAGATCTTATCTTATCTCAAATCGCCCAAGATCTTAAGGTAAATGTTACCGAAAAAGAAATTGACTCATTTGCCAAGACCAGCAATATACCCCCAGAACGAAAACAGTCACTTGCTCCAATTATCATTCGCAGAAAAACACTTGACCTTCTCCTAGCCTTATAATATAATACAGTTCATGAATCCAGGAATATCACAAAACACCAATAATTCATCCTCACCCAAGCTAACCAGCTTTATAGAGGCCTTAAAACAAAGACAGCAATCCCGTGGCTCTCTTGCCTCTCCAGACAGGCCTTCTCCCTTTTCATTCCCCGAAATCAACAAAAATAAAGAACTAGAAAAAAAGAGAATCGAACAATTCCACCAAGCCAGAAGCAAAGAATGGGCTGGCGTTTACTCCGCTAAACAAAAGCAGATGGAAAAAAGGATAGAAGAAATAAGAGAACAGCTAAAGATCTTAATTAAACAAGTGGTCAAATTTGATCTAAACGTTATCCAAGCCGTCTCCCTACGAACAAGAGAACCAGGTAACTATCACATAAATTTCTTTGAACACATCGGAATAGTTATCGAACTTATGAAAAAAGATATCGTAGAAGCCAACTCTTGGTTGTCTTTATATAACCAAAGATCCAAAAAAATAGGTCACTACTGGGGTATGGCCAAGAAAAAAGGTGCCTCTTTCACCCTAAACGACGAAAGACAAATTGCCACCTCCATTGGCTAAAGATATCTCTCTTGCTGTAAAATACAATGCATGAGTCCGTAGCTCAGTTGGCTAGAGCGTTTCGTTGACATCGAAGAGGTCACTGGTTCAAGTCCAGTCGGACTCACCACGTAATAAATTTTTCATATAAAAATTTAAACGTGGTAGTCACGTTTACTTTTCTTAGAAAGTATTACGTGACACAATTTTTCTGTTGTATACTTATATTATGAACAAACAAAACTTAAAAACCTTTTCTTCATCCTTCATTGGCGGCATAGGCTGGGCTTTTGGCGCCAGTATTGGTTTTGCCCTACTAATCACCATTTTAAGCTATGTTCTAAATCTACTAGGAGGCCTGCCTCTTGCCAAAAACGCCCTCAATTATCTCCAAACCGTTAAATAAAATGAAAAGCGACAAACTTAAATCTCTCCGCCATACTGCCGAACACGTGCTCATGCAAGCCATGGATGAGTTGTTTCCAGGAAAAATAATAAAAGCCATGGGGCCTGCTACAGACCATGGTTTCTATTTTGATTTTGAAACCACCAACGACTTCAAAATATCTGAGCTAGACTTCGAGGCTATCGAAAAGAAAATGCAAACCATCATTGATCAAAACATTCCCCTAACCAAGAAAAAAATAACTCCTCAACAGGCCAAAAAAATATTTAAGCAAAATCCATATAAATTAGAATGGATCAAAGAAGCGGAAGATAGGGGAGATCCACTAACTGTTTATTACACAGGCACTTTTGTAGATCTGTGTTCCGGCCCCCACGTTAAATCAACTGGGGAAATCAAGGCTTTCAAACTCTTGTCCGTGGCTGGCGCCTACTGGCGCGGAAGTGAAAAAAACAAAATGCTCACCCGCATCTACGGCACCGCCTTTGAAAACCAAAAAGAACTGACGACATACATCCATAATCTAGAAGAAGCCAAAAAACGCGACCATCGAAAATTAGGTAAATCTCTAGACCTTTTTAGTTTTTCAGACTTAGTTGGTAGTGGTTTGCCTTTGTATTCACCTAAAGGAGCTCTACTTCGTCGATTAGTCAATCAACACGTTGAAGAAGTTCAATCCAGCCAAGAGTATCTACAGGTTTGGACTCCTCAAATAGCCAAGGCCGAGCTATTTAAAACTTCCGGCCATTATGACAAATACAAAGGTGATATGTTCAGAGTCGTCTCCAATTATTCAGATGAAGAGTTTTTCCTAAAACCCATGAACTGCCCTCAACATACTCAAATCTACGCTAGCCAACCTAGAAGTTACAAGGATCTTCCTTTAAGATATACCGACTTTGCCATGCTTTACCGAGACGAAAAACCCGGTGAACTTTCAGGCTTAGCCAGAGTTCGTTCATTCTCTCAAGACGACTGCCATGTATTTTGCCGTTTAGACCAGGTCGATCAAGAGGTTGATACCATGCTCACCATGACAAAAGAAATCATGGCCACCTACGGTTTTAAGTATCGTTACCGTCTGTCTACTAGAGATAAGTCACAACCAGAAAAATACATTGGCGATCCAAAAACATGGGATAAGGTTGAAAAATGGGCAGAAAAAATTATGAAGCGCAACCATATCGACTACTACGATAGCCCTGGTGAAGCTGCCTTCTACGCCCCCAAAATGGATCTCATGGCCACCGATGCCCTTGGTAGAGAATGGCAACTATCCACCGTTCAAATTGACCTTTTTGCCCCAGAACGTTTCAAACTAACCTATACCGACAGTGATGGCCAAGAGAAACGTCCAGTCATGCTCCATCGAGCTATTATCGGCTCTCCAGAAAGATTCCTAATGATACTTATCGAACACTTTGCCGGCGCCTTCCCCATTTGGCTTTCTCCGGTTCAAGTAGCTATTCTACCCATCTCAGAAAAATTCATAACCCAAGCAGAAAAAATATATAAAAAATTAACCGATCAGGGAATCAGGGTAGAACTAGACACCTCAAACGAATCTTTAGGTAAAAAAATAAGAAATGCCGAAACTCAAAAAACCCCCTACATGCTCATATTGGGTCAAAAAGAAATCGACCAAGACCTCGTCTCCATCCGTCAAAGAGGTCAAAAGGATCTAGGCCAGATGACATTAGCCTTGTTTTCTGCTAAAATACAACAAGAAATAACAGACAAATTAATCTTTTAACCTTAAGACTTGAGAAAATATCACCGCACCAACCAATACATAACACACCCACAAGTCAGGGTCATCGATGAAGCCAATAAACAAATTGGTATTATGTCTTCACAAGAAGCTTTTTCCTTAGCCAAAGAACAAGGTCTAGACTTAGTAGAAATCTCAGACAAAGCCAAGCCTCCAATAGTCAAAATCATCGCTTTCAATAAATTCAAGTACCTAGAATCCAAAAAATATAAAACAGGTCAGGGTAAATCCGCCCAAGACACCAAAGAGGTCAGGTTTTCACCCTTCATGGCCGAAAACGACCTAAACACCAAAATAAAAAAAGCAACTAAATTCCTAAAGGGTGGTGATCGGGTCAAGTTAGTGGTAAAATTCACCGGCAGACAAATTACCAAGAAAGATTTTGGTGATCGCGTTATGCAGTACGCGCTCTTAAAACTAGAAGACGTAGCCGAGGTAGATCAACCACCCAAGCTTCTTGGGAAATTGTTAATTGCTCAAGTTAAACCAAAAAAATAATGTCTAAAATTAAACACAAAACCAGAAAAATCGTCGCCAAGCGTTTCAAAATAACCTCTACTGGCAAGGTTATGCGACGTACCCCAAACATGAGGCATCTAAGGCGTAAAAAATCAAGCAGTCAACTTAGAAGATATAGAAAATATATAGAAGTTACCGGAGTCATGGCCAAAAAAATCAAAGCCATGCTACACAACTGACGTGCTAATTAGCACGTCATCCCGCACTTGATGCGGGATCTATATAATATACAACCACCATGCCAAGAACAAAAACAGGAACCACCAGAAGAAAAGCCCACAAAAAAGTCTTAAAACTCGCCAAGGGTTACAGAATGACCAAAAGCCGCCTTTTTAAGGTAGCTCACGAAGCCGTTCTCCACGCCGGTGAGTACTCCTTCCAGGGTAGAAAAAAAAGAGGCGGTCAAATGCGCAAGCTCTGGATTCAAAGAATCAACGCCGGTCTAAAACAATACGAACAAGCACCTTCATACTCAAAATTCATACATCTGTTAAATAAACTGAAGATCAAACTAAACAGAAAATCGCTTTCAGAGATAATCATCCACCAACCCAAGGCCTTTAAAGCCATTCTGGATCTGACCCATGAAACAAAAAATAAACCAGATACAAAACCAACTAAATAAAGATCTAGTTTCTCTTAAAAACCTAGATAATCTTGAATCCATTAGGGTCAAATATTTGGGTCGCAAAGGACAAGTAAACAAACTCTTCCAATCTCTTTCCCCTAAAGAAAAGGCTGTTTACGGTAAGGACTTAAATCAACTAAAAAACGAGATCGAAGAAAAAATCAACAAAACTAAACAAAAACTACTTAACCTAAAACCTAAAAAGAAGATCGACGTCACCATGCCGGGTATTAAGCCCCAACAGGGCCACTTACATCTTTTAACACAAGGGATCGAGGAAATCGAAGAAATATTTAAATCCTTAGGCTTTGTTAGACGCAGATACCCAGAAGTAGACACCGACTGGTACTACGCAGAAGGTCTAAACATCCCCAAAGACCACCCGGGCAGAGACGACCAAGAAACTTTTTATGTAAATCAAAACATCGTCCTAACCGCCCACACCTCTAATGGTCAACTAAGAGAAATGGAACGGGTCAAAACCCCGCCGATTAAAATGATAAACATCGGCAAAACCTACAGAAGGCAAGCTTCAAACACCCATTCTCCCATGTTCCACCAGTTCGAGGGCTTAATGATAGACAAAGACATAAACATCACCCACTTAATCGGCGTCTCCAACTACTTTGCCAGACACTATTTTGGCCCAAACAGCAAAATCAGGTTAAGACCTCACCACTTTCAGTTTACCGAACCTTCATTCGAGGTAGACATCAGTTGTTCAATCTGTAATGGAACAGGTCAAAGACTAAAAAAAACTTGCCCCGTCTGTAAAGCTGGCTGGTTAGAGCTTGGTGGAGCCGGCATGGTTCATCCCCAAGTTCTAAAAAATGGCCGGTTGAACCCCAATAAATACTCTGGTTTTGCCTTTGGTTGGGGAATAGAACGGGCCATAATGATGAAACATAAGGTTAGCAACAACCTAAGAAACCTGTACCAAACAGACCTTAGATTTTTAAGTCAATTTTAAAACCATGGATATCAAACTAAGCCACCAACTTCTAAGCAAATTCTTAAAAACCAATGCAACTCCAAAAAGAATTGCCCACGCCTTAAGCCTTTGTGGACCAACCGTAGACAGACTCCATAAAGTTTCTGCTGACACCATCTACGACGTAGAAATCATCACCAATAGAATCGACTCCATTTCTGCCTTTGGTATTGCTAGAGAATCGGTTAGTATACTACCCCAATTTGGCTACCGAGCAAAACTTTTAGACAATCCCTACGATTTAACAAAAAAAGATCTAGGAAAACTATCAAAAAATTCTCCAATCAAACTAATAATTAAAAACAAAGATCTGGTACCCAGATTCACCTGCATTGCTTTAAAAAACATTACCGTAAAACCCTCACCAAAAAGCCTGCAAAAAATACTTACCAACTCTGGTTTAAGACCATTAAATAACATCATCGATATCTCAAACGAACTCACTCTTAAGTATGGCCAACCGGTTCACGTATTTGACCTAGACAAGATCAAGGGTAAAACCATGATAGTTAGGGAGAGTAGGCCAGGAGAAAAAATCCTCACCCTAGACAACAAAACTCATATCTTAAAGGGAGGTGATATCGTTATCGAGGACGGCCAAGGAAATCTAATAGACCTCTGCGGCATCATGGGTGGGGGACTAAGCCATATAGACAAGAACACTAAAAACGTTTTACTTTTTGTCCAAATTTACGAACCAAAACGTATTAGAAAAACCTCACTTTACACCCAACAAAGAACCTTAGCCAGTCAAATCTTCGAAAAATCTCCTGACCCAGAGCTAGTCTTACCCGTTCTAATCGCCGGTACAAAACTAATTCAATTGCGCGCTGGGGGCGCAATTGCCAGCAACATTCTTGACATCTACCCTAAAACCTTCAAAGCCCACTTCGTCAATTTAAGTCTTAACTGGCTCAATAAATTTGCCGGTATTACCTTAAAAAAACAAGTAGTTATAAACATCCTTACCGATCTGGGTTTTAAAATTACTAGTCCCACAAAAAACAAACTTATCTGCCAAGTACCCAGCTGGCGAACTCACGACATTAAAATTAAGCAAGACCTTGCAGAAGAAATCATTAGAATTTATGGCTACTTCCGTTTACCATCCATCTTACCCACCAGTATGCTTGAAAACACCACACCCGATAAACTACTAGAAACAGAAAAAAACCTAAAACATAAGCTTCAGTCTCTAGGTTTCACAGAAATCTACAACCCTTCTTTGGTTTCTAAACAGTTATTTGCCAAAGCCAAAATGGATATAAATCCAAGTTTAAAACTTACAAACCCATTAAGTAATCAACACGAGTATTTAAGACGAAGCTTAATACCAAGCCTACTTCAAAACACTAAAGACAACCAAGACCACCAAAAAGAACCACTTTACTTATTTGAATTAGCCAATATATATCTACCCAGAGGTGAAAAAGATCTACCGGAAGAAAAACCAATCCTTACCATGACCACAAACCAAATTGATTTTAGACACCACAAAGGTCTCGTAGAGTCTCTCATGCAAAAATTAAATATAAAAAATTTGAAATTTAAACCACTTGACCACGACTCTCTTGTCTGGGACATAAACTCCAGCGCCCATATTTATTCAGGAAATAAGTATCTGGGGTTAATCGGCAAACCAAGTCCCCAGGTTCAAAATAATTTTGAACTCACGGGGGAGATATTCATCTCTAACCTAGACGTTTCTGTTATTTCCACCCTTAGTTCCTCAATTCACCACGGCAAACCTTTATCTAAATATCCTCCAGTTATTGAAGACCTTACCGTTTCTTCCAACCAACCGATAGGGGACTTAATCAAAAAAATTAAATCCACCAGCAAGTTAATTACCAAGGTAGTCTACCAAGAAAGTTATAACAACAAACACACCTTTAAACTCCATTTCAGCCACCCTAAAAAAAGCCTAACTCAAAAACAAGTCAACCAGCTAAAAACATCAATCCTTAAAACATCGTAGAGAAAGCGCGTACATTTACCTTAATGCTCTAGATAAAGTTCGAAGTTCGTTGTTATTTAGTTGGTCAAAAGATTTATTTAGGGTATCAATACCAATTTTCATTTCATTTATCATATTTCTTGCCTGATTCCGTGTAATTTTTTCTGACGAATATCTAATAAAAGATTCTCTTAAACAGTTTTTTATTAACATACCCTGAGTACTTGAAAGAAATAGCTGATTAAATATAAAACTATGTCTATTTGCATAAATTTCATTTTCTTTTTTTGGTATCAGTTTGATTATTACCGAATTTGTTTTAGGAACAGGAATGAAATATTGTTTATCGATTGTTCCTAATATCTTTGAGTGGAAAAAAGTATGGACCAACAAGCTTCTTTGACTAAAATTACTATCCTTTTCATCAATTGCTTGTATTGCCTTATTCAAAGTATCGCCTACAACCAAAGTAATGTCGTAAATTGGTAATTTTCTTACTTTATGCAAAAATGGTTCTGTAATATGGTAGGGAAGACTAGCTATAATTTGAACTCTTTCTTTGTTTTTAATTAGTTCCTGCCAATTTATTGAAAGGGCATCTGCAAATATTAAATGCAGGTTATTGTAATGACTTGCGACATCAGACAAGATAGGCTTATATTGGAGGTCTATTTCTATAGAAATAACTTTCTTAGCTTTTCTTGCTAAGGCTTCAGTTAACTGTCCTGGCCCGGAACCTATCTCAATAATTGTACTGTCTGGTTTTATTGATTTTGTTAGTATATTTATAGAGGACTCATCGGTGAGGAAGTGTTGTCCTAGTTTTTTATTAGGGTTGATCCCGAAAATCTTAAGTTTGTTTATTAAATCTTCTCCAAAAATATTTTTTTTAAAAACTGACATAATATTATTTGTTAGATTAATTTAAGAATATAAAATAATTGACCACCAAAAATTGTCTTTTCAATTAATCCAGTTAAGTAATTAACAGGAATCTCCTTTATCATTTCTAGTTTTGATAGCTTAATAAGATTTTTAATTTCCGTTGGTGTAAAAATATGACAGATAGTTTTGATTTTGAGATCTGAAGGGGTACTAATTTGTAAACCAAAATCTCCATTTATCTTATTAGTTTTTACAACATCTTTTATAATATTAACAACTACATTCTTAAGTCCGTACTGGATAATATTATATCTGTTGTTCACATCAATATATATTCTTCCATTTGGATTGAGCAAATTTCGCATATTATTAAGTGCGTTTAATCTACCTTGTTCTGTTGGTATGTGTCCAAAAACATTCCATAGACACAAAATAATATCGAATTTACCCTTAATTATATTTACAGCATTCAATTTTGAAATGTTAAATCGATTAACTCTAATATTGTCTGTTTTTAGTTTTTTTGATAATGCAATCATTTTTGGACTGTTGTCAATCAATAACAAATCATCACCTTTTATCTTTTGGAAAAGATTTCTTCCCCTAACACCGTCACCACAACCCATGTCGATAATTTTACACTTGATAGTGGGTAAATTATTTAGTATTAATCTGTCAATTCCTTGAATATATAAGTTTTTCTTTTGGGAATATGAACGATAGTGTGGAGAAAATTTGTTATAAAACACTACAGATTTAGACATGTGATATTGATGATATATTGAAATCAACTTTGATGCAATACAATAAAGGGAGAAAAGATAATCACTTGACAACATGTTTTTGTTGTAGTATAAATTGTGCTACGGTAATAGGGACTCCGTTTTAATCGGACCGTTAAAACCTATATGGATAAGCAAACTAATATCAGCAGTTTAGTATCCAACTTTGTATTTGGTGTGCTTGAGGGCTCCGGAGAAGATGTTTCTAGAGAAGGTTTGATTGAAACTCCTGGCAGGGTTTATAGAATGTATCAAAAACTATTAAGCGGGTATTCACAAGATCCTAGTTCGATATTTAAGACATTTTCCAGTAATGGGTACAAGGGATTAATTACTGTTTCAAATATTAACTTTTATAGTTTATGTGAACACCACATGATTCCCTTTTACGGAAAGGTTCATGTTGGATACTTACCCAATGGCAAAATACTAGGTCTTTCTAAATTTGCAAGATTAGTCGATATTTTCTCAAAAAGAGTTCAAACACAGGAAAATCTTACTTGTCAGGTGGCGGACGCAATTGAAAAATATTTGAAACCAAGAGGTTTTATTATACGTATAGAAGCCGAACATCTTTGCATGGCAATGAGAGGGGTTAAAAAAAATGGATGTATTACAAACACAATGGAGATTCGTGGAGTGATAAAAAACAAGCCCTCTTTAATCAATCAGTTCAATGGGGAAATTAGATTAAACAAATCCAATATTAACTAATATTTAACATATGAAAGTAACAAAAAAAATCGAATGGGACATGGGGCACAGAATAACTAACCACAACTCACAGTGCCGCAATCTTCATGGTCATAGATATGTAGCAGAAATATGTGTTGAAGGAGATTTAGTTAAAGTTAATGGAGATTCAAGCGAAGGCATGGTAATTGACTTTGGAGATATTAAAAAAATTGCAATGAAACAAATCCATGACGTATTAGACCATGGATTTATGGTTTGGGAGAAAGACAAGGTTCTTCTTGATTTTTTTAGCAATAATAAAGACCAAAAACACATAATCGTACCATTTGTTTCAACTTCAGAAAATATTGCTGCTTGGATATTTCTTGAACTTGATAAATCTTTTAAAGATAGGTTTGGTACAGGACTCAAGCTTTATTCAATTAGACTTTGGGAAACACCTACAGGATCTGCTATTTGTACAAAAAAAGATATCAAAGAAGACAAAGCATGAAGAGACTGAAAAAGTATGTTCCCACCAAGAAAGACTTTGAGAACTTAAGATTTAAGAAAGAACAATTGAAAATTAGTGGTGATGGAATTTTTGCAACCTTACAGGGTGAGGGGGTAACCGCCGGTCTTCCAGCTGTATTTCTAAGGCTTCATAATTGTAATTTATCCTGCGGCAAACCTACCGGTTGGAAGTGTGATACTTGGTATACATGGGACAAAGACACCGCCGAGTATTGGCAAGAACCATATGATTTGGGATATAAAGATGCTGTATCAGAAATATCTCGAGCTTGGAAAGAAAAATTTAATAAAGATAAAAAAGCGTCAAAAAGATTGGTTATTACTGGAGGAGAACCGTTATTGCAACAGAAAAAAATAGTTAAACTACTTAATTTATTACCAGGCACAAATGTAGAAATTGAAACTAACGGAACAATAAAGCCCATTAAAGAATTAAGCAATTGTCAGTTTAATTGTTCTCCCAAGTTAAAAAATAGTGGGAACAAAACAACAAGAAGATATAAACCAGAAGTTATAAAATTCATAAATACATTACCAAATTCATGGTTTAAATTTGTAGTTACTAATCAAACCGATTTACACGAAATAGATCAAATCATTGATGAGTGTAGTTTAACAAAACAGAAAATTATTATTATGCCAGAGGGGTTAACAGCCAAAATTGTATCCAAACACGCACAAACAGTTACGCACGAAATCAAGGAAAGGGGTTGGAAATTATCAATGAGAAACCAATTAGTTTGGTATGGTCAAGAAAGGAGAACCTAGAATGTCTAACAAAAAAGATATTGCAATTTGTCTGTTTAGTGGGGGACTAGATAGTGCGGTAGCTGTTGCAGTAGCAAGAGACAGGGGGTACGAACCCAGTCTATTATTTGTAAATTATGGACAAAAAACTCAAAAAAAAGAAAGATGGTGTGTTAAAAAAATTGCAGAATTTTACAATATAAAAAAAATACAAATTGTTGACATAATGTGGTTGAAAGATTTTGGCAAGTCAGCCTTATTTGATAAGAATATTAAATTAGACGAGAATAATAAAACACTAGAGTATGTTCCATTTAGGAACTCTATCTTTCTGTCGATTGCTACCGCTTGGGCAGAGGTTGAAAATGCTAGAGCAATCTTTGTGGGATCTTCGGGAGGCGATAGTATCTGCCCAGATAATAGTTCTGACTATTTAAAAGCATTTCAACAAGTGATTAACATTGGAACAATGCTTAATAAAAATATCAAAATAATTGCTCCACTGATAAACACTAATAAAAATGGTGCAGTTAAAATAGGAAAGAAATTGAACGTACGATTTGATCTTACATGGTCTTGTCATAACAACTTGAACAAGGCTTGTGGTCATTGTAGTAACTGTTTGGCTAGGAGAAAAGCTTTTGGGTCTAATGGGTTAAAGGATCCTATTCTTTATGAATAACACAATGAAAATTCCAATTTGTAAACCAACGTTACCTAACTATTCTAAATATTGTCAGGGCATCAAAAAACTTTGGAATACAAAAATGATATCTAACTTTTCAAACAATTTGATACAAATGGAAAATATTGTTTCAAAATACCTAAAAACAAATCATGTTGTTGGGGTAGCTAACGGAGACATGGGTTTAATAATTGCCCTATCATTACTTGGATTATCAGAGGGTTCTAAAGTAATTATCCCCTCCTTTACTTTTAATTCCACTGCTACCGCTGTGATATGGAACAAACTAAAGCCCGTATTTGCCGACATAGATGAAAATACTTTTTGCGTTAACCCTGTTGATGTATCAAAAAAAAATAACTAAGAAAACAAAGGCCATATTGGTTACACACATTTTTGGAAATCCGTGCGACATAAAGGGCTTAAGAAAAATAGCTAAACAGGCAGGTATATATTTAATTTTCGATGCCGCCCACGCATATGGTTCTAAATATAAAGGCAAAAAAATTGGAACCCTGGCCGATATTGAAGTGTTTAGTTTTAGTGGCACAAAAGTAGTTACGTCTGCCGAGGGAGGTATGATAGTTTCAAAGACGAAAGATTCGGCTGATAAAGCTAGATGTATACGCAATTATGGTTTTGTTGATAATTACCAATCTCAAGCATTGGGGTTGAATGGAAAGATATCTGAGTTTAATGCGGTTCTAGGATGTTTAACTCTTCCTAACATTGATAAATATGTTAATAAGAGAAATAAAATGGCTATTATGTATAAAAAGAAGTTAAGAAACGTTGGTGATATTCGTTTTCAATTTATTGAAAAGGGTAATGTTTCGACTTATAAGGATTTTTGCATATTAACAACTAAAAGAGATTCGTTATCTTTGTATTTAGCGAAAAAGGGTATACAAACCAAAAAGTATTTTTCCCCAATTCACAAAATGCCATATTTTTACAAAGAAGGTGTAGATTTACCCATAACCAATTCGGTTTCAGGCCAATCTTTGTGTCTACCAATGTATAACGAGATGAGCAAAAAAGAGCTTAACTATGTTTGCGAGGCGGTTTTGAATTATTATAATAAAAATAATATAAGATGAAGCGGTTTGTGTTGGTAACTTTATTTGATAGTAATTATTTAGCTAAGGGGTTGGTGAATTATTACTCATTACAAAAATACTTAAAAAATTTTGTTTTATATGCTTATTGTTTCGATGAGTTGTCATATGAAGCAATCAGTAAATTAAATTTGAAGAATTTGGTTGCCATACGTTTCAGTGATTTTGAAGACAAAATGTTACTTAAGATAAAAGGAAACAAAGATAGATTGTATGAATACTATTGGGCTTGCGTCCCTTTTGTGATAGAAAAAACACTTCAACGCAAAGAAGCAGAGTATGTAACATATATGGATGCAGATTTAATGTTTTTTAGTAATCCCAGCACGTTGTTTGATTTCAGCAAAGATGTAGATGTACTAATTCAACCAAACAATTTTTCATATAATGAAACTCATCAATTTGATCCTGTTGGATACTATTGTTCGGGCTGGGTCACGTTTAGAGATAACCCCGGAGGAAGGAGGGTCCTTGAATGGTGGAATCGTCAATGTTTAAAGTGGTGCTCAGCTAGGTTTAAGGACGGAAAGTTTGGTGATCAAAAATATCTTGACGATTGGAGATTTAGATTTAACAGGGTTCAAGAAATTGCTGAAGTAGGTTCAAGTATAGCTCCATGGAATGTCAATAAGTATGATATTTCAAATAAGGGAGGTAGAATATTCATTAATAACAAGTGGCCTCTTATCTATTATCATTATCATAGTTTTAGAATGAATTTATTAGATTATAAATATATTATAGAGGGAGACCGAAATAATAATTATACGATATCTAATGAAGTAAAGGGTTTAATTTATGAATCATATATAAATAACATGAAGAAGGTAATAAAGGATTTAAAAAATATAAAAGGTTACTGTGAATATGTAAAACTGAACCCAAGAGGGAATTACCATATTAATAAATCTAAGATTAAATAAAAAATGAATAGAGTACAGAAATATTTCAATAAATTACAACACGAATTAATCAAGGCTGCTGAAGCTCAAAATAGATATGATTTTGAAACAGTAAACTTAATAGCCCCAGCAAGCCCCACTTCAATGAAATATTTTTCTGATTATCACTTACACAATGCAATAGCAGAGGGTTTGTTAAACAATAGACCTTATGCCGGCGCTGAAGCTTTTAATAAAATAGAAAAAATCGCTGCTAAAGTTGCGTGTCAACTTTTTAGTGCAGATCACGCCAATGTTCAGCCGCATTCAGTTAGTCAAGCAAATCAGGCCGTATATCAGGCTTTATTGAAAAACGGTGATAAAGTTCTTGCAATGAAATTTCATGCTGGGGGACATCTTACTCATGGATTAAATATTAATTTTTCTGGGAGATTTTTTAACTTTAAATTCTACGGGGTAAATAGTAAAGGCTTTATAGATTATAAAGAAATTGAAAAAATTGCACTTCGAGTAAAACCAAAGATGATGGTCTGTGGAGCATCTTCTTATCCTAGAAAAATAGAGTTCGTTAAACTTAAAAACATTGCTGACAAAGTAGGGGCATATTTACTTGCAGACTTATCTCACCCGGCAGGCTTAATCGTGACAGGAAAATTTCCCCAACCTTTTCCTTATTGCGACGTGGTTACGTTTACGCCAGACAAAACTCTACTTGGACCACATGGAGGAATCATATTGTGTAAAAAAGAACTTAGTGATCAAATTGACAAAGCAGTACATCCAGGAGTTCAATCCAGTGTTCCATTAAGAAGAATATTCCACACGGCCTTAAACTTAATTGATGCGGGTAAACCAGAGTTCAGAAAGTTTATAAATAGATTATTAATCAATATGAAGGTATTTGAAAAAGAATTTTCAAAATATCCAGGATTAATGATAACTGGGGGAAGTGACACACATCTTATGGTGCTAAACACCTATAAAACATTTGGGCTAAAAGGTAATGAGGCCGAAAAACTATTAGAAGATATTGGAATATTAACAAATAGACAAGTTATACCGAACGAACAATTTGGACCTTATGTTGCTAGCGGTATAAGGCTTGGAGCAACTTGGATTACGGCACGAGGATGTTCGGCAAATGACACTAGATTAATAGCAAAAATAATATTGGCCAATCTTGAAAATCCTAATGATCTAAAGCTACAAAAGAAATCTAAACAAAAACTATCAATGTTTTTATCAGTTAAAAGAAAAAATGATGTTTGGAACGATGAAATAAACAAAAAATTAGAAATATGAAACAGAATAATCCAAATAAATTTACATCCGAGATCTTCAAATTAGTTGAAGATCTGTCGGGTCCAAGCTATTTCACGAATGCATTTTCCGATATCAAAATTAAATCTTTAATAATTCTTAGTGGTGTTTTTAGATCTGATCATTCATATCTTGGAAGATATCTTGCCAGGATGTTAAGTAATAATCATCTGTTCAAAGGTAAAACAGTATTGGATTTGGGATGTGGTTGTGGTTTACTGGGTTTAATTTGTGCATTAAACGGAGCCAAATATGTTCATTTCTCAGATATCAATCCCACAAGTATCAAGAATACTCAGTTAAACGCATTATTGTTGGGGGTGAATAATTGTTCTTATTATTGTGGAAGCTTGTTTGAAAACATACCTACCGACATTCTTTTTGACCATATCATATTTAATCCACCTTCAATCTCAGGTAAAGCCAAATCCACTTCTGAGCTTGCGTTAATTCGTGACAATAAAGTGATATCTCGTTTTTATAAGCAATTCCCAAAACACTTAATAAAAAATGGAAGTGTAATTATGCCCGTATCAACAAGGTTTCATGATGAATTATCGCCACTAAAAATGGTTAAACAATATGGTTATAAAAACATAACCATAGATGAGCAAATAGAGGAAGATGGTAACTGTAAATCTATTATTGAAATAAAAACATAGTCATGAAAAAAAAACTAATATCCAAATCTACATATAAATTTGTTAAACCAGGATCGTTGCTTTTTATTACAGGAGCTCCACTTTCTGGCAAATCAAGCATTGCCCCAATAGTAACCTCAATGATTAGAGGATGTACATTACAAAACATGGATATTATTAGACTGCTTGCACAAGAACTTGAAAGCTTAAAACCCCCAAAACTAAGAAATCCTTTCACTAATTATGGTTCTTGCGATAGTTATGTGGCTATTGGAAACGGAAAGTTTACAGAAAAAACGATGATAACCGGATACCATGCTTATTCTAAAGCAGTTTGCTCATTATTAAAAAAAATTATCCCAGGACTTGAATTACAAGGTGCAAAGGAGGTGGTGTTTGAGGGGGTACAGTTAATGCCATTAACAATAAAACCATATTTAAAAAACAAAAATAAGGTAATAGTTATTACTTCTAGTGAACAAGATCTAAAAACTAGAGTTAATCAGATGTTTTTTGGTAACCAAAAACTACTTGAAAGATATTCTGTTGATAAACTTTTAATAATACAGAACGAAATTTTAAGACAATTAAATTTTATAAACCCCAATAAATATTATGTGGTTGATAATTCATCAGACTTATTTGATTCAACAGATGACATTCTAACCTACTTATTGAATTCAAAGACAATAAAAGAAATTTAGTAAAAGTATACAATATTATTATGGAACAAAACAACATAGAACAGCGACTTGAAGATCATGGTCTTTATCTTTCGGAAAAATTAGGCCAGCATTTTCTTATAGATAATGAGGTTATTAAATTAATAGCAGATCGCGTATCTATTGGTGCCAAAGTAATCGAAGTTGGTTCAGGAATAGGTCATGTGACCGAGGCTCTATCTAAACAAGCCAGTTCTGTTATTGGAATAGAAATTGATAAAAAATTCTGGCCGGTATTACAAGATATTCAAGACAGTGATCCAAAAATAAAGTTTATTTTTAAAGACGCTCTTCAAGTTTCTTTCGATTCATTAGTCAAACGAAATGTAGAAACTCAGATTATTGCAAATTTACCCTTCCACATAGTAGAACCATTCTTTTATAAACTTATAGACCTACCAATTACAAACGCTATATTAATGACAGGCGTTAGAACAGCTGAAGAGCTACAAATGAATGAAAACAACATGGGTTATGGAAAAATGGCGTTATTATGCCAAACCTTTTTCGATATCAAAGTCATTAAAGATGTACACAAACACTCCTGACTTGCTCAAATTAGTACGACAAATTTAGTTTTTTCAGTAAGTT
>Ga0180009_10001700_pt1 | contig 26607 bp, 25 predicted proteins | sample OS_PC_MetaG_FD_123537 | JGI IMG/M metagenome (GOLD analysis project Ga0180009, IMG submission 123537) | Groundwater microbial communities from the Aspo Hard Rock Laboratory (HRL) deep subsurface site, Sweden - OS_PC_MetaG | ecosystem: Environmental > Aquatic > Deep subsurface > Groundwater... | reverse complement strand
TTTTCCGCCCCTGCCAGGTCCGTAAAAGACTATTTTGACCTGAACTTCTTTTCTTTTGAGATTGATAAAGGCCAAGGTGCTTCCCTCACTGTAGGCGAAAGGTCGAACGATTGAATCCCTTTGACCGGCCGGCGTCAGGATGAGCGTCCGGCAAGCAAGACGGGCTCGCCCTTACTTGTCGGAATCGGATTCCAGAAGATTGGCCAGCAGCATGGTCTTGTACAACAGGGATTCCTTGATCTTCTTGGCCACCTCCTCCACCCGGAGGCGCAGGAATCCCAGGGAGACTTCATTGCCGAAGATGGTGATCAGCAAGAAGTCGTCCTCGACCTTGGAAAAGTGGATGCTCTCCTTTTCGCCCTTGTGGAAGAGAAGCGTGAAGTTATCTTCTCCTACGATCTGGGCCATGGCGTTGACAGCGCCGAAGTTGCCGGCTGCCAAGGCTGCCAGGGAGTAAACATCGTGTGGGCATTCCCCGTTGTCGCACCTTGCGATGACATTGCCCGCCATGTCGATGAGCAGGCAGACATGCACACCGATATCAATCATCTCTTCCTGCAAGATGCGTTCTACCCTGTCAAGCTCCTTCTGACCGAACCCGTATTCCATGAACCATTTTCCCTTTGTAGGTGGTTTGTTCCGGCCGGAGCTGTGCCTTGCCGGAAAAAAGCCCGCTGTCGGTGTGATTTTGCCACCTGCCTCGTGGTGCGTCCGTCTGGGCCTCATTTCTCCCCGGCCCGGAAAAATTCCGCAGACTAGACGAACTCACCCTTGCGATCCAGGGCATCGATCACGTCTTTTTCGTATTTTTTCATCAAGACCCGCGCCCGGCCCAGCCATTCGCCCCGAAGGGCCATGAGAAAAAGAAAGCACGGCTTTCCGGGTATGTGACGGATCAGAAAATAGTGCCTGTCCGTGGTGATGAGGATGTCATCCGTCACATGGTCCCCGGCCAGGAGCTTGATGGCTTTCAGGTTGCTCTTGACGATGACCCCGAGGTAGGCGCTGGTGGTTTCGGCATCCACCTCCGGGTCCTTGCTGAGCTTGGCTACGGAAAGCCCGTCATCGGCCAGGACTACGGCGGCGGCCACAAACCCGGGCAAATCCCGCGCCATGCCGTCTAGAACCCTTTGCAGCCTGTGGGGCACTGAATCGTCCTCGAGGGTCGGGGGGGCCTATTGAATGCACGGCTCACCGTCCCTTGGGGGGACAAGCCAGCACGTCAAAAGACTCTGTATCATATTTTCAAGGAATTTCAATAAGGAAATCCGTACGTCCCCCAAAATGGGGGGAGCGGATTCCAATCCGGGTTGCGGCCGGGGGCGTTTCCCTTGGCGGGGCCTTTTCAGTCGGCCGCGATTTTGAAGGCCAGGGTCCGGGCGTACCGGGCGGCCACCAGGCGGACGTTGCCCAGGGTGGATTCCCGTCCCACGGCCACGACCAATCGCGCGCTTCCGGCCTGGCGCACCAGAACCCAGGCGGAAGAGGCCTGGATCACCACCTCCTCCAGTTCCCCGGCCCGGCCTTCGCTTGCTGCGGCCTGGGCCGCGTCCAGGACTTTGAAAAAACCGTTCTCCACCCCCGGCCGGTCCTGGGCCCAGGGCCCGTGGGTGGCCAGGGAAGTCCCGCCGGGGCCGGACAGGGCCAGGAGCTTCACATGTTCCAGTTCCTCGGACATGGCCTCCAGAACTTCGGTCAGGACCCAGGCCTTTTCCAGGCTCATGCCCGGTTCCCGGGGCGGCGGCGGCTGCGGGCGGGGCGGGGGGGGCGGCGCGGCCTTGGCCTTGGGTTTGGGAAGGGGCGCGGCCTCGGGCTCGGGAAGGGGCACTGCCTTGGGCAGGATTTCCTCTTCCTCCAGGGATTCCAGGAAGGCGAGATCCGAGTCCGAAAGGAGGTCCACGGCCGCCGCCTCGGGACTTTGGGCCCTTGGGGCGCCGGCCTCGGCCCGGCGGAGCAGGGTGGCCACGTCAGCGTAGATTTTTTGGCGCATGTTCCTGGCCGGAGCCGGCTTGGCCCGGACCACGGGATCGGGCCACCTGAGAATGGCCAGGACCGCCTCATCGCCCTGGGTCTTGCCCAGGACCGCGTCCATGACCTCGCCGTTCACCACCAGGATATGGCCGGATTGTCCCCCGTGCTCCACTTCCATGAGGGCCGTGCCCTTTTCGGCCTCCAGGGCCCGGAGGCGCTGGGCCAGGGCAGACTCCCCGGAACCGGAGCCCTTGTCCCGGCCCTCCAGGGCCGCCAGGATGGAGGCGGCGAGCTTCCGGAAATCCAGGGGCTTGGCCAGGACCTCGGAGGCCCCCATCTCCTTGAGCTTGTCCTTGATGCGGGGGGTGACAAAGGCGGAAAGCACGATGGCCGGGACCTCGGGATGACGTTCCCGCATCCAGTCCAAAAGCTCGAACCCCTCCATCTCCGGCATGCGCAGGTCCGTGACCACCAGGTCCACGGGATGGCTGTCGAATATCTCCAGGGCCTCCCGGCCGTTCATGGCGGTGTGGACCTTGAATTCCCGGACGTAGGCCTCCAGGCCCTCGGCCATGGAAAGCAGGAGGGAGCGTTCATCGTCGACCAAAAGGATGTTCTTCATGGATGTTCCCCGGCCCCGGGGGCCTGGCGAGGGATGCTTTTCCTCCAAAAAGCCAGAACCGGCCGTACAAGTCAATGGGCATGGCCTCAATAGGTGGGGGAAGGGGCCAGAAAAATTTTTAGCGAGCGTTAAAAAAGTTCTTGCCATCCTCCCTGCGCCATGATAGTAATGACATGTCAGTCTATTTTGGCGATTCCAAGGGCGCGGCTGGGGCTGCTCCGGAATCTGGATGATAAAGCCATTGTTATCGGGATATTGCAAAGAATACCCCGGTGCATGGAACTGGGGACTTTCGAAAGAAAATCACGGAATGACGTATCATTCAAGAAGGGCGGCGTTGGCCCATCGGCACCGTGGAGCCTTGGGGGACAGGGGTTCCAGAGGCCCGGAACAGCGCCACCCTACGGGCCTGGAAGAACCTTTCCACCCCGTTGACCAGGAGGAGCCATGCAGGGAAAAACCACGGACAAGCGCGGAGAGATCCTGGATGCGGCCAAGGCCGCCTTTGCCGAGCGGGGATTCGCCCGGGCCCGGATCGCGGACATCGCCAGGAAGATCTCCATGGGCCACGGCACGTTCTACCGCTACTTCAACAACAAGCTGGACATCTTTTTTTCCGTCCTGGACGGCATCTTCGCGGACATCGCCCGGGTGGTGGCCGACGAGGACCCCTCCAGCACCAACAGCCTGGAGGAGTACCGAGGACAGATCCTCCGGGTGGGCCGGCGGCTCTACGGGATGTTTCTGGCCGACGACCGCCTGGCCCAGATCATCTTCTACGAAGCCCCGGGGGTGGACCCGGAACTGGACCGGCGCATGGATGAGGTCTCCGCCGCCATCAACCGCTACACCGAGGCCTACCTCCAAAACGGCATCCAAAAGGGGTTCCTCCGCCGGGGGCTGGACGCGCGCATCCTGGCCAAGGCGGTGGACGCCATGATTTTCGCCGGGCTCCGGGACCTGTCCGCTTCCCGGGACAAGGAGCGCGAGGCCGAGCGCTGGCTCGACGCCGTATGCACCCTCATGCTGGAGGGCATGGGGACGGGAAGGAACAACGCCTGACGCGGGAAGACCCGCCGGAAAGAAAGGGAGGACGCCATGCCAGCCGCCGCAAGGTCAACCAAGCCGGAGGAGAGCATCCTTTTCACGCCTCTGTCCATCGGGAGCCTCACCGTGGGGGGCCGGGTGTTCAAGACCGCCACGGCCGAGACCCGGGCCACGGACGACGGGTTCGTTTCCGACGAATTCATCGAGTTCTACGAGCCCATGGCCCGGGCGGGCACGCCGCTCATCATCACGGGCAACCTCTACGTCATCGAAACCGGGAAGAGCACCTATCGCCAGCCCGGGGCGGACAATGAGGACAAGATCCCGGGCTTGAAACGCCTGGCCGACGCCCTCCACGCCCACGGAACGGCCGTGTTCGGCCAGCTCAACCACTGCGGCCGCCAGGTCCTGCCCAAGACCATGGGCCTTGACCGCGCCGTGTCCGCCTCCGGGGTTCGGGAGCTCATGCTGGGCACCCTGCCCCGGCCCATGACCGAGGCCGAGATCGCCGAGACCGTGGAGGCCTTCGGCCGGTCCGCGGCCATCTGCAAGGCCGCTGGCTTTGACGGGGTCCAGATCCACGCGGGCCACGGCTACCTCATCTCCCAGTTCCTGACCCCCTACACCAACCGCCGCACCGACGCCTGGGGCGGGACCTTCGTGAAGCGCCTCCGCCTGCTCCTTGAGGTCTACCAGTCCGTGCGCCGCCACGCGGGCGCGGACTACCCGGTCATCATGAAGTTGAACGGCACGGATTTTCTGCCGGGCCGCCCCGGGCTCAAGAACCGGGACCTGGTGGAGGTGGCCCGGATCATGGAGCGGGAGGGCCTCGACGGCCTGGAGGTCACGGTGGGGCACTACGAGTCCGGCGGCCCCATGATCCGGGGGACCTTCTCCGAGTTTTTCAAGGGCATGAACAAGGAGGGCCTGGGGCACAAGCTGCCGTGGCTCCAGCGCACCGGCGCGAAATACGCCTGGCCCGCCATGGCGCTCGCCTTCGGGGCCCTGTGGCCGCCGAAGGAGGGCTTCAACCTCGAATACGCCGAGAACTTCAAGAAGGCCCTCTCCATCCCCGTCATCTGCGTGGGGGGGTTCCAGAGCCGGGAGGCCATGGAACAGGCCATTCTCTCGGGCCGGTGCGACGCGGTGTCCGTGGCCCGGTCCATGATCGCGGACCCCTACCTGGTCCGCCACCTGATGCAGGGCGTGTCCGGTCCGGCCTGCAACTTCTGCAACGGCTGCATCGCCCGGGCGGGCCGCATGCCCGTGGACTGTTACGAAAAGGAGGTGCGCCGCGAAAAAGACGCCATGATGGAGGCTGAATCCGCCTGACAGGCTTACCGCGACCCGAAAGGAGAACCACTATGCCCGAGTACAAGAGGAGCGAAGCCAAGCAGTGGGCCCGGGACCGTTACCGGGGGTTGGAGACCGTGTTGCTGCCTTCCCTGAAGGAGGAGGTCACCGAGGAGGGCTCCACCTGGAACCTGGACGAGGCGGGCATCCGCCACGACGTGGAGATGTGCAAGAAGCACGGGTTCTTCATGTGCACCGCGGCCATCGAGGGCGGCACCTTCATGATGATGGAGTACATGCTCCGGGACTTCTGGGAGATCGTGGTGGACCAGGCGGCCGGGGAGATCCTGGTGGATGCCTACATTTCCGCCAACACCCTGGAGGACCTTATCTCCACGGCCCAGCTGGCCCAGGACTGCGGCGTGGACGCCATGATGCTGGCCTATCCGCCCTATTTCTATCCCAAAAACGGGGATGAGGTGGTGGAGTTCACCCAAAAGGTCTGCGAGTCCGTGGATCTCGCGGTCACGGCCTACGCCACCCACAAGCCCAACTTCGAGCGGTTCCACAACTCCACCTTTGACCCCAGGCTCCTTTCCCGCATCGCGGACATCGAGAACGTGGCGGCCATGAAGCTGGGGGTCATCGACCCCTCCCACAACTACGAGTGCTTCCAGCGGTTCGGCAAGAAGATCCTGCCCGCGGCCGTGTTCCCGGACCTGTGGAACGTGTTCGTTCCGGCCTGCGGCCAGCAGTGGGCCGGCTCCGCGCCCTACGAGGTGTTCCAGGACCCGGACAAGCGCTATTTGGTGGATCAGTTCACCCTCCTCACCCAAGGGAGATACGATGAGGCCATGGAACTCCACTGGAAGCTCTACCCCTGCATGAAGACCATCTGGAAGTATGCCGAGCCCACCATCTACGAGGGCAACTACAACGTCATGCACTGGAAGTACTGGGGCTGGCTGGCGGGGATGAACGGCGGCCCCATGACGCTGCCCATAAGCCGGATGTACGAGCACCAGAAGGAGGAGTTCCGCCAGGCCCGCCGCATCCTGGGGCTCTCGGTGCCGGAAAACGACGAGGAATTCTACGTGGGCCGGGTCAACTACGGGAAGCCGGGAGGTGCGTGATGGCGAAGATGATGTTCGGTACGCCGGAATGGTTCGACGCCTTCATGAACCGCCTGAAGGCGGACGAAAAGTACCGGGAGTCCGCGAAGAACTTCGAGGGCAGCCTGATTTTCCGATGCCTGGCCGAGCCCGGGGTCCACCCGCTCCTGGAGAACGACCTCTGTTTCTGGTTCGACCCGTTTCACGGGGACGTCCGGGCCTGGAAGGCCCTGGCCCCCGGAGAGACGGCGGACGCCACCTGGGAGATCACCGCCTCCTACAAGAACTGGAAGGCCGCGGCAAAGGGGGAGCTGGACGTGAAAAAGGCCGTGCTCCTGACCCGCCAGATCAAGGTGAAGGGCAAGGTCACGGCGCTCCTGAAACACCTGTCGGCCGCCACCCGGACCATCGGCGTGCTGTCCGAGATGACGGACGAGTTCCAATTCCCGGACGAAGCCCCGGCGTAAGAAAGGGTTCCCCCCTTTGACTCCGGGGTGGACTTGGGGGGACAGGGAGGATTTTCCCGGGGCCTGCATATTGGGCAAATGGATATGGACTCCGGGGCGGGCCGGCGGCCCTCAAGCCGGTTCGCCCCACACCTTATTCCCCTGGACCCGGCTGACCCGCACGGGCACGATCTCTCCGGGCCGCACCGGGCTCCGGGGAGAGAACCGCACGGGCACGTAGTTCTCCGAGACCCCGGCCGCCACGCCCTCCTCCTCCGTTTCCGGAGCCACGAAGAGCACCCTCCCCTCCATGGAAGAGTAGAACGCCAGGCGTCTGGCGTCCGACAGTTTCCGGGCCGCCTTGCAACGCGCCCGCACCACGGCCACATCCGGCAGGCCGGGGAATTTTACCGCCGGGGTGCCGGGGCGGGGGCTGTAAGGGAACACGTGGAGATAGGCCAGGGGCAGGGATTCCAGGAAATCCAGGGTTTCGGAGAAATGGGCGTCCGTCTCGCCGGGGAACCCGGCCATGACGTCCGCGCCCACGGCGGCATGGGGCAGGGCCGCCGCGATGGCCCGGACGGCCTCGGCAAACGCCTGGGGCGGGTAGGGCCGGTTCATGCGGGAAAGGATCTCGGCCGAGCCGCTCTGGAGCGGCAAATGGAAATGGGGGCACACCCCGGCGGGGTCGTGGCAGAGGGAAAGGATGGACGGGAAGAACTCGTCGGGCTCCAGGGAGGACAGGCGCAGCCGGGGCGTGTCCGGCTGCCCGGCCGTCGCGAGGACCAGTTCCTCCAGGGAGCTTTCCGGGCGGAGGTCCCGGCCCCAGCACCCCAGGTGGATGCCCGTGAGCACCGCCTCGCCGTATCCCGTTTCGTGAAGCTCCGCGAGCCGGGCCAGGACCTCCGGGCCCGGCAGGCTCCGGGACGGCCCCCGGGTGCGGGGCACCACGCAGTAGGAGCAGAACCGGTCGCAGCCGTCCTGGATCTTCAGCAAAGGCCGGGCCCGGAAACCCGTCACCGCCCGGCCCGGGTCCGGGAACCTCCGGCATTCCCGGGCTTCGGACCGGATCAGCCGGCAGGGGCCGCCCCCGGTCCGGTCCAGGTGGTCCGGGAGCCCCGGCTTTTCCGGGTTGCCCACAGCCAGGGAAACCCCCGGGATGGCCGCCACGGATTCGGGTTCGAACTGGACCAGGCAGCCCGTGACCGCGACGATGGCTCCGCCCCGCTCCCGGGCGGCCCGGCGAATTTCCTGGAGGGACTGGCGGGCCGCCTTGCCCGTAACCGCGCAGGTGTTCACCACCACCACGTCCGGCTCCCCGGTGGCCCGCTCCCAGCCTCTTTCGGAAAGCTCCAGGGAAAGAAGGTCGGACTCGTACTGGTTCACCTTGCAGCCCATGGTGATGATGGAAAACCTGCGCGTCACGGAGCGTCCTCCAGGAGAAAAGGGTTGGGGGGCAATGGGATGAGCACCCTACCACAAAACAAAAACAGGGAAATCCCTGATTTCGAACGACCAAAGGATTTCCCTATGCTTTTAGTTGGTTAGGTTGACGAAGGAAAAGAATCCCCCTGTCCAGCCTCATTTCATGGAAGGTCGGGGAATGAATCCATGCCGCGCGGATTCTTCGACGAATCCCCCCGCCGCCCCCCCTTTACAAGGGTGCGAAGCACCCGTTCCCAAAAAGTTTTTTGGAAGGGGGTGTGGGGGGGAACCTTTTTTTCAAAAAAGGTTCCCCCCACATTTACTAGTCCCGAGGCAGGGGGCGGTCCAGCAGGCGGGCGAGTTCGTCGCGGTTGTCGGTCTTGGTCAGGGCTTCCTTGAACTCCACCTTGCGGGTCTTCACCAGCCGGGTGAGTTCCTCGTTCATCTGGCGGTTTCCCTTGGCCTTCTGGGTCTGCATGATGGAGGTGATCTGGACCGTCTTCTCCTCCCGGATGAGGTTGGCCACGGCCTGGTCCACCACCAGGACCTCGATGGCCGCCACCCGGCCGCCGCCGATGCGCTTCAGGAGGTTCTGGGCCAGCACGCCCTTCAACGATTCCGAAAGCCCCGAGCGCACCTGGTTCTGCTGCTCCACGGGGAAGGCCTCCACGATGCGGTTCACGGTGCCGATGGCCGAGTTGGTGTGCATGGTGCCGAACACCAGGTGCCCGGTGGAGGCGGTCTCCAGCGCCAGGGCGATGGTTTCCAGGTCCCGCATCTCCGCCACCATGACGATGTCCGGGTCCTCCCGGAGCACGGCCCGCAGGGCCCGGTGGTAATCCGTGGCGTGGCGGCCGATCTCCCGCTGGTGGACCAGGGCCGCCTGGCTCGGGTGGATGAACTCGATGGGGTCTTCCATGGTGATGATGTGGGCCCGGCGGGTCCGGTTGATGTAGTCCACCATGGAGGCCAGGGTGGTGGACTTGCCCGAGCCCGTGGGCCCCACCACCAGGACCAGGCCGTTGCGCATCTCGCACAGGGTCTTCACGACCGGGGGGAGGCCCAGCTGCTCGATGGTCATGATCTGGGACGGGATGATGCGCAGCGCGGCGTTCACCCCGGACTCGTCGTTGAACATGTTGATGCGGAACCGGGCCAGGCCCGGGATGGTGTAGCCGAAGTCCGTATCCAAGAACTTCTCGTATTCCTCCACGGCCCTCTGCCCCATGATGGGCTCCAGAAGTTCGTGGACTTCCCGGGGCCCCAGGATCTTGGAGTCCTCGATGGTCTGGATGTCGCCGTCTAAGCGCCACCGGAGGGGCTGGCCGGCTGCCAGATGGAGGTCCGACGCGCCCTCGGCCACCAGCCGCCGGAGGATGGCGTCCAGGGCCGGAGCCTTGTCCTCGGGGATATCCTCGGTCATGACGATCTCGAACTCCCCGGTGAGCCCCCCGGCCCCGCCCTGGGAGCGGAGCACCTCGTCGAACCAGTCGTGGTCCATATGGACCATGTTCAGCTCCAGGCCCGGGAGGAGCCGCCGGATGGCCTCCACCACGTTGGGCTTGGGGTCTAAGGCAAAGCCCAGCTTCAGGGTGTTGTCCGAAATCGAAAGGGGCAGGACCCGGTGCCGGGAGATGAACTCCATGGGGAGCTTGCGGATCATTTCGGGCTCCGGATGGGGGGCGTCCCTGGGCAGGAGAGGCAGGGAGATGCGGGAGGACAGGGCCTGGACCCGGCTGGCCAGGAACTTGGAAACCGCCAGGCCAAAGCCCTTCACGTTCTCGAACATCCAGGAGAAGTACTGGCGGTCGAACTTCAGCAGCAGGGCCGCGTCGGCCGCCTGGACCGTGGCGGTGCGGGGATGGTTCAGCAGAAGCCCGATATCCCCCAGCATGCTCGCAGGCCGCATCTGCCCCAACTCCACCAGGTCGCCTTCGGAGTCTTCGTGGAGCACGGAGACCACACCGTCCACGATGAGGAAGAAGGAGTCCGAGGGCTGGCCCTGCTCCACGACGGTCTCCCCGGGCTCAAAGGAGAACAACTTGGCCCGGTCCGTGATCTGGCCCAGGGTTTTTTTGGAAAGTTCCTTCAGCATCTCCGACCCGGCCATGGCGGAAAGGACCTTGTCCAGGACCTCGCCTTGGATGTCCACGCTTTTCATGGGCACGCTCCTTGATCGCCGCCAAAGGGCCCCGGAGGGCGGCCGCCTTGGTCAACGGCTTTGCGGGATAAAAGAAATAAGGGAAAGTATTTTCACTCTAAAGTATTTTCACTCTATTGAAGGCGGATACCATTCTTAACGGACCGCCTACCTGGTTGCAAGCCTTTTTCAGGCAAAAACCCCGTCTCAACCCCGTGTCCGTCTTGCCTTGGGCCTTGGGATGGCGTAAGAAAAACCAGCCCCAAAACCCTATCCCGGAGGTTTTCCATGGCCCAAGCCGCCCTGAGTTTCGCCCGCAAGCAGAAGCTCCGCACCCTGGCCCACAGGATGAACAAGCAGAACGACATGCCCATCCCCGTGATCCGGCCCCTATTGGATGTCATGGACCTGGTGATGGACGAGGCGGAGACGGATTTCCTCCTGAAGCTCAAGGAGGAGCCTTGCGAGGCCGGGGAGCTGGCGGCCCTGTCGGGCCTGCCGGAAAAGGAGTTCGGGGAACTTTTCGTCCGGCTGAAAAAAAAAGGCCTTTTGTGGGAGCAAATAGGCCAGCCCTCCACGTACCATCTGGCCCCCATCCTGGTGGGGTGGATGGAGCTCCAGCTCTGCCGGGGGGGCGAGGGGGAGCGGGAAAGGGAGTTCGTGCGCCGGTTCGACGCCATGATCGGGGCGCTGAAAAAAGCCACCGTCTGGCCCATCCGGAACGTCCAGAACCTGTTCTACCGCTTTGGCACGGTGCCTTACCAGAGCATCGCCCCGGCGGGGAGCCCCAGCCGGGAGGCGGGCAAGCCCATCATCCGGGTGGACCGCCAGGTGGACCATGGGGGGTTTTCCATCTACCCCTCCCAGGACGCCTACGAGCTGGTGGAGAAGTTCGGGGAAAAGGGCCAGGTGGCGCTGGCCCACTGCTTTTGCCGCCAATGGCGCAAGATGGCGGACGACCCCTGCCGGTTCGGGCTGGAGGCTGAAAGCTGCCTCATCCTGGGGGAGATGGCTCTCCACGTGATCCGGGAAGAGTTCGGCCGGGCCATTTCCGGGGACGAGGCCCTGGCGGTGCTGAAAAAGGCCCGGGACGCGGGGGTGGTGCACACGGTGTTCCACGAGCGGGACAACACGGACAACCCCCAGGCTGCGGTGTGCAACTGCTGCTGGGACTGCTGCGGGGTCCTGGGCTCCTACAACCGGGGCATCATGCCCCTGCACTTCAAGTGCTACTACGTGGCGAGGATAGAGGACCCGGACGCCTGCACCGGCTGCGGCGAGTGCGAATGGCACTGCCCCACGGCCGCCGTCAAGGTGGTCAACGGCCGCGTCGAGGTCCGGGAGGAAAAGTGCATCGGCTGCGGCCAGTGCGCCCACCAGTGCCCAAACGACGTCCTCCTCCTGGACTACCGCGCCCGGGACGTGTTTTTGCCCATTTTGAAGAAATCCGAGGCCCGGCTGGCCTAGCAGCCCGCTCAAAAACAGCCTGATGGACCGGGCGGCAGAAAGCAAAGCCCCCCATCCCCGGGGAGCCCCTTTTTCCCGGGCGGCACCCCCCTTTTCCGCGAGGACAAGCTTTGCCGGAATGACGGATGGGGTGGATTCCGGGCTTTTGCATCTCCCTCATCGGTGGATTTTTCTTTTTGCGTACCCCCCGGCCGGGAGGCCCCGTGGAAGCTTCCGATGCCCTGGTCATGGTGTTTGCGCGCCTGCCCGAGGCCGGGAGGGTGAAGACCCGGCTGGCCGCCAGCCTGGGGGACCGGGCGGCGGCAGGGCTCTACGCGGCCTTTGCGGCGGACCTCCTGGCGCGGCTTTCCGCATCGGGGGTTCCCCTGGCCGTGGGTTTCGATCCGCCGGAGGCCGGAGAGGCCGTGGGGCGCTGGCTTCCCGGCAAAAACCTCTTCCCCCAGGAGGGCGCGGACCTGGGGGAGCGCATGAAGAACGCCTTTGCCCGGGCCTTTGCCCGGGGGGTGGAGCGGGCCGTGCTGGTGGGCTCCGACCTCCCGGACCTGCCCGCCCGGGCCATCCGCGAGGCCCTGGAGGCCCTGGAAACCCGGGACGCGGTCCTGGGGCCCACCCCGGACGGGGGGTACTACCTCATCGGGTTCACCCGCCGGGGGTTCGCGCCGGGCGCGTTCTCCGGCCCGGCCTGGGGCGGCCCGGACGTTTTCGCCTGCACCCTCCGGCTCCTGGACAAGGCGGGAGCCTCGGTCCAACTCCTGTTTTCCTGGAACGACGTGGACACCGCCCCGGACCTGGTCCTTTTGGCGAAAAAGCTGGCAACCCGTCCCGGGGACGCCCCGGCCACGGCCGCCTTCCTGGCGGGCCTGGGAAGGGGCCCGGCATGAGAATCTCCGTGGTCATCCCGGTTTTGAACGAGGCGCAGGTCCTGCCAGGCTGCCTGGCGGGCTGCTCCCAGGCCTGGGAACGGGTGGTGGTGGACGGCGGCAGCACGGACCGCAGCCTGGAGGCGGCCCGGGCGGCCGGGGCCAGGCTGGTTTCCGCGCCCCGGGGCCGTGGGGCCCAGCTTGCGGCCGGGGCCCGGGCCTGTTCCGGGGATGTCTTCCTGTTCCTCCACGCGGACACCCGCCTGCCCAAGGACTGGGACGTTCATGTCCGCCGGGCCCTGTCCCGCTCCGGGGCCCGCTGGGGCTGCTTCCTCCTGGGCATTGTCCCGCCCCGGCCCGCGCTTTCCGCCATCTCCTGGGGGGCCAACCTGCGGACCCTTCTCTTCCGCCTGCCCTACGGCGACCAGGCGGTCTTCGTCCGGCAAGACGCCTACTTCGGCGCTGGCGGATTCGCGGATGCGCCCCTCATGGAGGACGTGGACCTTGCCCGGCGGCTGGGTGCCGGTGGAGGCTTCTCCCCGGTCCGGGCGAAGGTGGAGGCCTCGGCCCGGCGCTGGGAGGCCGAGGGGCCGTTCGTGGCCACCCTCCGCAATTACCGCCTCCTCACGCGCTACCTCCTGGGAGCGTCCCCGGAGAGCCTCGCCGGGCATTATCCGGATGTGCGCTGAGCAGGGATTTTTCGTTTGCCAAGGTTGAGCGGGATATGTTCTAAATACAAGGTTCTTCCCCTCCGGCGGTTCTCCGAATGATGGGTTTCGTACCTGTGGTGATTCGTTTCCCGGTGGGAGGGGAAGGCGTTCGTTCGTTTGGCGGGTTCCAAGGGGGACCCTTTCCCGAGGCGGGCGGGGATACCGGAGTCCCTCCGTCCGTCCGCGCCAGAAGGAGGAAGTATGCGCCGGTTCATCGTTTTTGCCCTGGCCCTGGTCATGGCCCTGGCTGTTCTGCCCGGGACGAGCTTTTCCTACGACTTCACCGACGCGGTCCTGGATTCGGCAGCCGACGGCATGGGGGCGGAAGCGGGGCTGAAGTTCTTCGGCTACCTCCAGAAAGTCTCCCAGGATTTTCAGGCGGACGATGACACCAAGGAAATGTTCGAGTTCCTGGGCCGAGCCTTCAAGCAGTTCAACCTGGGCAGTCTCTACGGCAACCGGCAGCTCGCGGAGAGGGATAACGGGTACCGGGGCATCACCTTCGCGGCCGTGAACACGGACGGCACCTACGCCCTCTCGGTCCTGGACCCCGGGGAGACCGCCCCGGCCATGGACACCATCGGCAACTTCGTGGCCGACTTCGGGTTGAAAAAGAACAACGACCCCCTGGTGGGAGGACGCTCCTACCTGGCCTACATGGACGTGGCCGGGGCCTCGGAATACCTGTCCCACGAGAACATCAACCGGCTCCTGACCGGAATGCTCCGTGTCCTGGACCCAGCCAACGTGGAACAACTGGCGGAACAGGCCGTCCGGGACAAGACCCCGGGAGTGTGCTCCCCGAACTATGACATCATCAAACAGTTCCGCCTGGACTTCCCCCGGTTCATGGCCTACATGGACCGCTACTTCACCTTCAAGAGCGTGTCCCGCATCCTGTCCCACCACGACACGCCCTACAACCACTTCAAGATGACCTGGGCCTTCAACATGGACGGGCTCTACAAGGACTTTCCCCGCCTCGCCAAGGGCGTCGAGAACCTGCACAACCTGGCCCGGATCGATGGTTTCCTGGAGAGCAGCGAGGGCAACGTCCTGCTGAGATACCTCATTGACACGGAGACCGAATTTTTCACCCTGGAGTGCTACACCCGCGAGGGCAAGGTGGTTCCGGTGGTCTGCTTCGGGGAAACCGCGTCCCCGGTGTTTGACAAGGCCTTCACCCTGACGGAACTGACCGACTACGCCCTGTCGAGCTTCACGGACATCGGGAGCCAGGTCAAGGGCCTCACCTTCGACACTCCCCAGGTCCTGGGCACCACCCAATACCAGGACACGGAACGGGACATGCGGCTGTACATGCACCTGGACGACATCGGCGACACCACGATCACCGGCGCGGCCTATCACCTCTTCCCCGTATGGCTCATCGACCTCTTCATCCCGGGCAACATGGATGAGATCATCTCCGATTTCACCCAGGTCCTGGACAGCGGCAACGGCACCAAGGGCGCCTACATGGAGTTCGGCTGGGACACGGCCCAGCCTGACCGTTCCCGGTTCCTGTGGCACGGGGAAGCGGAATTCCTGGACAACTTCTACGTCCGGTTCGGCATGCGCATCCTTTCCGACGCCTTCCAGGCGGACAAGCGGACCAGCCGGGAGCTTCGCACCCTCCGGGAAACCGCCCTGGAAAAGATGCTCCAGGACCTGACCCGGATGAAGACCGAAAATTCCGGGGCCAGGATGTTCTAGGCTGCCGGAAAACCCGGGGCTTGCAGTCCCCATGGCCAATCCGCCGGCCCGGGAAGGCGTCTCCCGGGCCGGCGTCTTTGAAAGAGACCGGTGGCGTTCGCAGGCGCCCTCCGGCCGGGGAAGACTCCTTGGACAAGATCGTGGAAAGCGGATGGGTCCTGGTGGTGTCCCACGACGCCCACATCCGGGACATCATCATGAACGGCCTGGCCGAGTGGGGCTACCCGGCGGTCCAGGCTGATTCCCCGGACCGGGCCCGGGAACTTCTCCAGGAAAAGCACCCCTGGCTGGTCATCGCGGACTGGGCCATGCCCGGCTGTGACGGCCTCTCCCTGTGCTCCCACATACGGGAAGAGGTTTTTCCCGGCTATGTCTACATCATCCTCCTGACCCCCAAGCCCTACAAGAACCGCCTGGTGGAGGCCATGGAGGCCGGGACCGACGACTTCATCATGGAGCCCTTCGGCATGGAGGAGGTCTTGGCCCGCATCATGAGCGCCCAGCGCATCATGGCCCTCGAAAAGGAACTGGGGGATCGCAACCAGGAACTCACGGAGACCAATAACCGGCTTCGCCGGGCCCACGAGGTCATCACCCAGGACGTGGAGGCTGCGGCCCGGATCCAGCAGAGCCTTCTGCCCTGCTGCGCCGAGGCCCTTTTCGGCTTCGAGTTCGACTCCCTGTTCATCCCCTGCCAGGTGGTGGGGGGAGACATCTTCAACTATTTTGTCCTGGACCAGGACACCATCGCCTTTTACGTCCTGGATGTTTCGGGCCACGGTATTCCGGCGGCCATGATGGCCGTGGCCGTGTCCAAAACCCTCACCAGCCTGCCCTTCCACGAAAGCCTCATCCGCCACACCACCCGAGGCCCCCAGGCCAAGCAATTCTTCTCCCCGGCCTCGGTGGTGCGGGAACTGGACATGTTGTTCCAGTCCAACGACACGGTGGAGCAGTATTTCACCATGGTGTACGGCATGCTGGACCGCCGGACCGGGGAGGTGCGGTTCACCCAGGCCGGGCACCCCCACCCCGTCTACATCCCCGCGTCCTCGGACGCCCGGCTGGTGGGCGGCGGCGGCCTGCCCGTGGGGCTTCTTCCCAACGCGGAGTTCACGGAAACGCGGATCACCCTCTCCCCGGGGGACCGTCTGTTCCTCTATTCGGACGGCATCCCCGACTGCGCGGACCCGGATGGGGAGCGTTTCTCCACGGACCGGCTCCTCTTCTTCCTCACGGACCAGCGGGACCTTCCCCTTTCCGGCGTCATGCGGAAGCTGGGGGAGGAAATGTACCGGTTCCGGCGCGCGGACAGCTTCGAGGATGACATGAGCATGCTGGTCATCGGCCGCCAACGGATTTCCTGACGGATTCTTCATGACCCCATCCTTTGAAAACCTGTTGGTCACCGGCGGCTGCGGCTTCATCGGGGCCAACTTCATCCGTCATCTGCTCCACGAAACGGGCTTTTCCGGCCGGATCGTCAACCTGGACCTCCTCACCTACGCCGGAAACCCGGAAAACCTGGCCGGAGTGGCGGAAGACTTCCCGGACCAATACGTGTTCGTCCACGGAGACGTGGCGGACGAGGCGACCGTGGAGGCCGTGTTCGACGCCCACCGGGTGGACGCGGTCTGCCACCTGGCCGCCGAAAGCCACGTGGACCGGTCCATCCTCTCGCCCGAGGAGTTTTTGCGCACCAACGTCACAGGCACCTTCCGCCTCCTGGAGGCCGCCCGGCGCCGGGGCGTCCGGTTCCACCACGTGTCCACGGACGAGGTGTACGGCAGCCTGGTCACGGGGCTCGCCACGGAGCAGACCCCCTACCGCCCGGCCAGCCCCTACGCCGCGTCCAAGGCCGCCAGCGACCACCTGGTCCGGGCCTATCACGCCACCTACGGGCTCTTTGCCACGATTTCCAATTGTTCCAACAACTTCGGACCCTACCAGTTCCCGGAAAAGCTCATCCCCCTCATGATCCTCCGGGCGCTTTTGGGCCAGGAGCTGCCTGTGTACGGGGACGGGAAAAACGTCCGGGACTGGCTCCACGTCACGGACCACTGCCGGGCCCTGTGGGAAGTCCTGGTCCGGGGACAGGCCGGGGAAACCTACAACGTGGGGGGCGGGGAACAGCTGGACAACCTGGCCGTGGTGCGGCAAATCTGCGCCCTGGTGGACGAGGCGGCCGGGCCGCTGGCCTCGGGCCCCCGGGAAAACCTGGTGCGCTTCGTGCCCGACCGCCCGGGCCACGATTTCCGCTACGCCCTTTCCGTTGAAAAGATCCGGGCCGAGTTGGGGGTCGCCCCCCGGGAGACCTTCGAGGCGGCCCTGGCGAAGACCGTGGCCTGGTACCTGGAAAACCCGGCCTGGGTCGCCCGGGTCGAAAGCGGCGAGTACCGGGAGTGGATCAAGGCCAATTACGAGGGCCGGGAGAAAGGGGCCTCATGAGCCTTGACGTGACCCCGACCCGGCTCCCGGGCCTCCTTTTGGTGGAAACGCCCGTTTTCCCCGACTCCCGGGGCCTTTTCTCGGAGATTTTCCGCGCAGACGCCTATGAGGCGGCGGGGATTCCCGGCCCTTTTGTCCAGGACAACCAATCCCTGTCTGTCCGGGGCGTGGTCCGGGGGCTCCACTTCCAACGCAGCCGGCCCCAGGGAAAGCTCGTGACCTGCGTCCAGGGCGAAATCTTCGACGTGGCCGTGGACCTGCGCCGGTCCTCCCCGTTTTTCGGGCAATGGGAGGGCTTCACCCTGTCCGGCGATGCCGGAACCCAGGTCTACATTCCCGAGGGGTTTGCCCACGGGTTCTGCGCCCTTTCCCAAACCGCCCTGGTGGTGTACAAGTGCACGGACTTCTACTGCCCCGGGGATGACCGGGGCATCCGGTGGGACGACCCGGACCTGGCCATACCCTGGCCCGTGGACCATCCCGTTCTGTCGGAAAAGGACCGGAACCTGCCCCGGCTGGCCGGCCTGGCCCCGGAGCTTTTGTTTGATTGATGTGGGGGGAAACCCTGTTTCCCACCCCGCACGGCCTGTCGGCCGCGCGGGGACCCCGGGGCAAAAAGGGTTTCCCCCCACGCCCCCCTTCCCAAAAACTTTTTGGGTCGGGTGCTTCGCACCCTGGATTCAGGCCCGTGTCCTGTGGGGCCGACGGACGGAAGGATGTGGCCATGCAAGCCATCGAGGACACGCGGCCGGGACGCAAGGACATCCTGATCCGGGGCCTTCTGGCCCTGCTGTTCATCCTCATTTTCGAAGTCATCCGCCTGATCTTCCAGGTGGCCGTGCTGGTCCAGTACGTGTTCCTCCTGGTGAACCGGCGGGCCAACGAGCCCCTCCGGCGCTTTTCCAACCGCCTGGCCGCCTACGCCTATCGCGTCATGCGCCACGCCGGGCTGGGGGCCAACGCCCGGCCCTTCCCCTTCACGGACTTCCCCCCGGAGGAAGACCCCCTGGAGAATCCCGAGTTTCCCTGAAAGAGGCCGGGCTGGGGGCAAGGGCCATAAACCGGGCTCCGTCCGCCCATTTTTGTTAGTATGTTTGCTGGTCATGCAACCAACCGTCATCCCGGCGAAGGCCGGGATCCAGGGGCTTTGCAACGCAAGGAAAAAACGGAATTCCGGTCTTTCCTCATGATCGTTGCAGGGGTAATCCATGGATTGTTTGAGATAGGAGCCCGTTATGGGACTGTTGTCCTCATCCGCCACCATCACTCGCTACAAGGTCCGGGGAAAGCTGCCCGAGCCTGTCCTGGAAGCCGCGGCCAAGGGGCTTTCCGGCCACGCCATTGCCGAGATCGAGGGCGAGGCCGAACCCATGGCTGTAGGCTGGACCGCCTTTGGGAGCCCTTTTCGGCCCGATTTTTCCGGCTCCAACTTCGAGGTGGCCGAGTGGTGGGCCTTTTCCCTGCGAATGGACAAGAAGAGCGTGCCCGCCAAGCTGGTGAACAAGTACGCCGCGGACCTGGCCTCCCGGCGCCTGGCCGCCACGGGGCGCCAGCATCTTTCCCGGGAGGAGAAAAAGGAGGTCCGGGCCGAGGTCATGGAGTCGCTTTTGCGCCGCGTCCCGGCCGTGCCAAGCGTGTACGACGTTCTGTGGAACTACACCACCGAGGACCTCTGGCTGTTCTCGTCCCAGAAGGCGGCGGCCGAGGCTCTGGGGACCCTATTCCACGAGTCCTTCGGCCTTTTCCTGGTTCCCATGTACCCCTTCACCAGGGCTGAGCTGGCGGCCGGGCTGACCCCCCGGGAGTTGGAACTGTTGTCCGCCGTGGCCCCCTGTTCCTTTTCGGAGTGACCCATGCTTGACGCCACCGTGGCGCTGCAGCGCTATCCGTTCCTGGGCCGGGAGTTCCTCACCTGGCTGTGGTACCTCACCGAAACCGATGCCGACGCCGTGGCCGAGGCCGCGGGCGAGTCTGTGGTGGTGGTGGTGGGCAACCGCATCACCCTGGAGAAGCAGCGGGGCGACGACACCGAGCGGGTGGCCATCCGGGGCGAGGCCGCCCAGATGGAGGAGGGCCTGGTGGCCCTGAGAAAAGGGGCCCTGGTGTCCGAGGTGAATCTGGTGGTGGAAATCGGGGACCAGAACTATTCCATGAACGTCCGGGGCGCGGACCTCACGGTGAGTTCCCTGAAGACGCCCTCCACCGGCCCCGTGCGGGTGGTGGACGAGATGGAGGGGGCCATCCTGGAAAAGGCCGGGCTTCTGGAAAAGGCCCTGGCCATCCTGGACTCCCTGTTCTACTCCTTCATCCGCCTGAGGATCTCCGACGCCTGGGAAGAGGAACTGCCCAAAATCCGCCGCTGGGTTTCCCAGGCCGCCGCCGCAGATTGACGGACGGGCCTTTCGTGAGCAGAGTGGTCCATGAATTCCCCGCCCCGCACCCCCAACAAATGGCTGGCCTTTGTCCTGGCCGCCCTGGGCATCTTCATGTCCACCCTGGACGGCAGCATCGTCAATGTGGCGCTGCCCGCCATCCTGGCGGATTTCTCCGCCCCCCTGGCCACGGTCCAGTGGGTGGTCCTGGTCTACCTCCTCACCATCACCTCGCTCCTGCTCTCCTTTGGCCGCCTGTCGGACATCCGGGGCCGGAAATGGGTGTACATCCGGGGGCTTCTCCTGTTCTCCGGCGGGTCCCTGTTTTGCGCCCTGTCCCCCGGGGCGGGCTGGCTCATCGGGGCCCGGGCGTTCCAGGGGGTGGGGGCGGCCATGCTCATGGCCTGCACCCCGGCGCTCCTGGTGGACAGTTTCCCCGTGGAGGAACGGGGCCGGGCCCTGGGCATGATGGGCGCGGTGGTGGCCGGGGGCCTCACCCTGGGGCCGGCCCTGGGGGGCATGCTCCTGGGGGCGTTCTCCTGGCACTACATCTTCTGGATCAACGTGCCCGTGGGGCTCGCGGCGGCTCTGGCGGCCTGGAGGCTGCTCCCCCCGGGCCGGGCCTCCGCCCGGGAGACCTTTGACCGGTCCGGTTCCGCGCTCCTGATCCTTTTCCTGGCCCCCCTGCTCACCGCCCTGTCCCAGGGCCGTACCTGGGGCTGGACCAGCGTTCCGGTCCTCACCCTCCTGGCCGTGTCCGGCCTGTCCGGGTTCCTGTTTTTCCGCACCGAGAACCGCCTGGATCAGCCCATCCTGGACCTGAATCTGTTCCGGATGCGGATCTTCTCCGCCGGGGCGGCCTCGGCCGTGGCCATGTTCACGGCCCTTTTCTGCGTCACCTTCCTCATGCCCTTCTACCTCATGACCTTTTTGCGCCTGACCCCCTCCCATGCCGGGGCCATCCTGATGGTGCCCTTTTTCTTCCTGTTCGTGGGGGCCTATCCGGCGGGGCGGATGTACGACCGGGTGGGGTCCCGGGTGCTCACCACCCTGGGTTTGGCCATCCTGGCCGTGGCTCTTTTGTGGTTCACCAGCCTGGACCCGGGCCAGGGGCTGACGGGCGTGTACCTGCGTCTTGCGGCCACGGGCCTGGGGGTGGCCCTTTTCGCGCCCCCCAACAACGCGGCCATCATGAGTTCCGTACCCGCCACAAGCCGGGGGGTGGCCGCCGCCACCGTGGCCACGGCCCGGAACCTGGGCATGATGTTCGGCGTGGCCATGGCCGCCGCCGTGTTCAGTTGGGTCTTTTCAGCCCGGACCCACGGATTCCTCATCCGGGACTACACCCCCCAAATGGCCGGGGCCTTTTTGTCCGCCTTCCACTGGGCCATGGCCTTCGGGGCCGTGGCCGCCGCAGCGGGCTCCCTGGCCGCCTTTCTCCGGGGCCCGGACCGCCCGGGCGGGACGCGCTGAGAGGCAAAATTCCGCGCCGGACCCCTCTATCCCGATTCCCCCTTTGCCAGCCTTTCCCTGTCCGCCCGGCTCAAACCCGCCACAACCAGATCGTAGGAATCGTCCATCATGGCCAGCACCTCCTCTTCGGGGAGGCTGTTGTCCAGGATCACGGTGTTCCAGTGTTTCTTGTTCATGTGGTAGCCGGGCAGGACGGAGGGATAGAGGTCCCGGAGGATTTCCGCCTGATGGGGGTCGCACTTGAGGTTCACCCGAAGCGGGGTTTCCTCCAGGCCCATGAGGGCGAACATCTTGCCAAGAACCTTGAAGACCAGCACCTCCGGACCAAAGGGAAAATCCTGTTCCGCGCCCTTTTTCCCGGACAGGTAAGCGATGACCGTTTCCAACTCCATGGCGTTTTCCCTTGGGTGGGGGGGATGGAATCGCATTCGGGGAAAGGATACCGGCACGGGCGTGGCGATTCAAGACACGGCCAGGAGTACTTGGCGCTTCGGGCGCGAATGGGAAACGGAGGTCATTTTTCCTGGGGGAAAACAGCCGCTGGCAAAGAGGCCACCCAGGAATCTGTGAATTTTTTGTAAGCGTTTGGGGGGGGGGGATCTTGATTGCAACTAATTGGAATAAAAGAGTATTTCTTGTAGCCCTCGAAAAGGCCAAGAAATCGATATCAATGATTTCATGCAGTTACAAATGCAAGACGGGAAGGGCAAAAGCTTTTATCGAATAATTTCATGATGTTTACCCCGTGAATGCTTTCCCCGAAAAACCACAGAATCAGTCGCAGGGGTTGGCCCTGATGAGGCCCTCTTCCCAGCGGTCCAGGAAGAAGAGGGTGAGGGACGGGTCCGTGCCGGTCTCTTCGGCCAGGGCGGTGAGTTCGGCCAGGGCCCGGCGGGCGGGTTCGTCCATGCCCAGGACGCCCCAGACCTGGGACGCCCGGCGGAAATACCGGGCCGCTTCCTTGAGGTTTCCGGCAGCCTTTTCCGCCCGGGCCGCACCCCAGAGATCATCGGCAATGCCCGGGAAGAACCCCTTTTCCCGGTCCATGTCCAGGGCCTGGAGGAAGTGGCCCGCCGCCTCCCGGGGCTGTCCGGTCTCCAGGAGCAGGATTCCCATGGAGTGAAAGGCCGCGGCCCGTGAGCCGCCGGGCCAGGCCGGGGCGGACAGGGCTTTTTCCAGGGCTTGGCGCGCCTCTTCGGTCCTCCCCAGTTTCCAGAGGACCACGCCCCGGGTGTTGGCCAGGGGCCAGTAATCGCTGCCTGTTGCCGGAACCAGCTCCGCAGCCCGGTCCAGGGCGGCCAGGGCTTCCGGGAGCCGGGCCGCATCCGCCAGGGCGGCCGCCAGGTTCACCCGGGCCTGTATCTCCCCCCGGGGATCGTCCATGCCGGTATACAGGTCCACGGATTCCTCCAGGAACAGGGCCGCCGACTCCGGATCGCCCAGCAGGCGCAGGCAGTTGCCGATGTTGTTTTCGGCCATGGCCTTGCCCCGGATCTGGTCCACGGCGGTGAACCGCTCATTGGCCTTGAAATAGTGGTCCAGAGCCTTCTGGTAGCAGCCCCGGTCATACCATTCCAGGCCTTCCAGGATCTCCTGGTTTCCGGCGGTGAGCTGGGGGGGGATTTTTTCCAGGGGCTTGCCGGGGAGGCAGCCGGAAAGGGCCGGGGCCAGGGCCAGGGCCAGGGCCAGGAGGAGGATCGTGCGGATGAGGACTTTTGCCTGGTTCATGGACTATCCCGGGTTATTCACGAAAAATTTCGCCAACGTTAAAATCCCTTTAAAAACAGGCTGTTAATTAGCGAAATCCATAAAGCGCAACGCCGCAGATCGCGTTTTTGGGCGGCCAAAGAGGCTGCAATAAGTCCTGAAACCACTCTCAACCGTTACCCCGGCGAAGGCCGGGGGCCAGTCTTTTCAATAGGTTACAAAGACCCTGGATCCCGGCCTTCGCCGGGATGACGACTTGTTGCAGGGCCATCAAAGAAGCAGGCTGTTCAAAAACGCGAACTGCAAGGCGCGCGAGCCGGGAAAAGGCGAGGCGTACTTTTGTACGTTGAGCCCTTTCCCGGTGAAGCGCAACGCCGCAGATCGCGTTTTTGGGCAGCCTGCTAGCGGACCCTCATGCCGGATTCCGTGGGCTCGCCCTCGGGCTCGGGAGTCAGGGTGGCGCGCACCAGGGGATTGGCCTTGATGGCGTCGGCCACCTCCACGAATTTCTTCATGCCCCGGCGGAACTCCTTGATGCCGTAGCGGGTCTGCTCCGTGATCTCGGGCACCCGCTTGCTGCCGTTCCGGACGTTTTTCACGATCTCCTTCACCGTGGCCACGATCTCGCCGGTGGCTTCCTGGAGTTGCTTCCCGATCTCGGCCAGTTCCCGGGCGCTCTGCCGGACCTCCCCGGCGGTGGGCGGGGCCTGGTCGGCGGCCTTCTGGATGGTGGCCAGGATCTCGTCCACCTTTCTCATGCTGGCCTGGGCCTCCTTCAGCAGGTCGTCGGAGCGCACCAGCCCTCCCAGGGTGCCTTCCCCCTGGGCCACGGAGGCGAGGATGGACTCCACATGCTTGAGGGTGGTGTTCACCGAGGCCAGCCCCTCGAACAGGGGCCCCTGTGGGCTTGCGATGGTGTCCGCCGTGTCCGACAGGCGCTGGACCGCCGCGATGAGCTTCTTGGCGGTCTTCTCCACCTGGAACTCGTCCAGGATCTCGGAGATGGATTTCTTCTCGATGGACAGGATGGGGCCATCGTCGGGGATTCGGGGCACGTCCTGGCGGCCGGGCTTGATGGACACGTACTCGTCGCCGATGAAGGTGGGGCTCTCCACCGTGGCCAGTGTCTCCTGCCGGATGCGGGAGGCGTATTCCTCCTGGATGGCCAGGTCCACCCGCACGCCCCGGTCCGTGAGGGTGACGTCCCGCACCTGGCCGATGGTGGTCTTGGCGATCTTGACGCCCGCACCCTTCTGGAGGTTGTAGGATTCCTCGAAGACCGTGTGGAAAGTCACGTAGGACTTGAACCAGCCCTTGCCCCGGCCGATGGACACCACCGTGGCCAGGGCCAGCAGAATCACCAAAAACAGGAAGAGCCCCACGATCTTCTCCCGGCTTTTGAATTCCAGTTCCATGGCGGGTCCAGCCGGGGCGCGGAAAGCCGCTCCCCTGTCTGGGGCCGGGGGGTCCGGCTCCCTGGGAAAGGTTTTGAAGTTCCTGAAAAAAGGCTTCCGGATATTTTTCCAAAGACTCGGGGCAACCGCTCTAAAGGGCGTCCGGAAACCTCTCGACCTCCTTGCCTTCCAGGAGGCGGCCGCCGGCGATGTGGACCCGGCGGCGTTCCGGTCCCGGGAAAAAATCCGTGGCCGGTTGGTGGATCACCAGGGCCGCGCCCCGGCTCCGTCTTTGTTCCAGGACCTCCAGGAGTTTTTCGAAGCGTTCCCGGGAAAGGTCCTGGCCGGGGCGGTCCACCAGGATGATCTCGGGCCCCTTGGTGATCTCCCGCACGGCCAGGGCCAGGCGGGCCTCCGCCGGGGAGGCGGCCGCCGGGCGCTGGGAAAGCTTGTCCCGGATGCCGAAATAATCGCACAGGGCCAGGATTTCGTCCTCCGGGTCCCCCGGGGGCGCGCCGAAGTAATGGGCCGCGAAAACCAGGTTCTCCCCCAGGGTGCGGTTGCCGAAAAGCGCCGCGTCCGCGGCAATGTACCCCACCTTGCTCTTGTAGGGCAACAGGTGCCGGTAGTCGTCAAAGGAAAGCTCCCGGTCCCAATGGAAGAACCTGCCGGAAAGGGGCTTTTCCAGGCTGGCCAGGGCCCGGAGGAACAACCGGGCGTCTGGGCCGTTGTCGCTGGCCAGGATCACCACCTCGCCGGGGGAAAGGGCGAAGGACACGCCCGAAAGGCCGTTCCCCGTTCCCCGGGTGGCGTAGTCGCAATCTGTCAGTCGCACCAGGCTCATGGGTCACAGGTAGAAGATGGAGGAGATGAAAATGTTCATCACCAGACAGTAGAACATGGACTCCATGGCCGCCGCCGAGCAGTTGGCCGGGATGGCGGTCATGCGCCTCTCCACGGTGAATCCCCGGTACAGGCTCACCACGGAGATGATGATCCCGAAGGAAAGGGCTTTCAACGCCCCCACGGCGATGTCCGCGCCGGTGACGGCCTTGCCCACCTGGCTCATGAACTGGTCCAGGGTGAGATCCGTCAGCAGCCAGTTGGCCGTGTAGCCCCCGAACACCGCCGCGAGGTCGAAGAGAAAGAACAGGCATAGCATGGCCACGGTGATGCCCGCCATGCGGGGGTAGGCGATGAGGCGCAGGGGGTCCATGCCCCCCATCTCCACGGCCTCGATTTCATGCAAAACCCGCATGTAGGAGACCTCCACCGTGACCGCGATGCCCGAGCGCAAGATCACGATCAAAGCCGTGATGACGGGCCCCATCTCCCGGACCAGGAGGAGCACCGCCACCCGGCCCAGGTCGTACACCCCGGCGATTTTGGAAAACTGGGCCACCAGGAGGCTCCCCACGATGACCGCCGTGGGGAGGAGCACGGTGAGCGCCTGGACCGCCGAGAAGTGCACCTGTTCCACGGCGATGCGGGAAACCAGTCTCCGGCCGGTCCGGGGCTGGACCAGGGTCAGGATCAGGAGACGCCTGGCCATGGCGAACAGGGCGAGGAAATGGGCCAGGCCCTCCAGAAAAGTACGGCCCATGCGGCCGAAGAACCTTCCCGGGGCGGCGGCGAGTTCCATGGAGACGGCTTTCCGGCAAGGGGATAGAACTTGCCATTTGGGTCAAATCCTGCAATAGTCCCACAAATCCCTTATAGGAAACCAGGGGCTTGGTCAATCGGCCGCGCCCCCTCCGGCCCATGAGGAACCGCCCCCATGCCCCGCCGACTGAAGAATCTCCTGCACATCCGCCCGCTGACCATCACCGCCCTGGTGGTGCTGGTTGTGAGCTTGGCCTACGTGGCCGGCGTGCCCTTCCTCGATCTCATGGAATACCGCACCGTGGACCTCCGGTTCCGGTTCCGGGGGCCCGTCCCCCCGGGGCCCGAGGTGGTGCTCGCGGTCATCGACGAAAAAAGCATCGCCGCCGAGGGTAAGTGGATCTGGCCCCGGTCCAGGATCGCGGCCCTGATCAACGCCCTTTCCGATGCCGGGGCCGCCGTGGTGGGCCTGGACGTGGGGTTTTTGGAGGAGGACGCCAACTCCACCCGGAGCACCGTGGCCCGGGTCCGGCAGATTCTGGAGGAAAAGGGCCTGGCCGGCCAGGAAGTCGAGGCCGAACTCCTGCGTCTGGAAGAGGAGGGGGACAACGACCGCATCCTGGCCGAGGCCATCCGCGATTCCTCGGCCCCGGTGGTCCTGGGCTACTTCTTCCAGATGAACAGGGAGGGCCTGGGTGCCATCACCGAAGAGCAGGAGGAGGAGGCCCAGGACAACTCCCGGGGCTCCCTCTTCAACGTCACCACCCGGGCCCCCGGGGAATACATCCTCCAGATCCCCGAG
>Ga0180009_10001699_pt1 | contig 26630 bp, 17 predicted proteins | sample OS_PC_MetaG_FD_123537 | JGI IMG/M metagenome (GOLD analysis project Ga0180009, IMG submission 123537) | Groundwater microbial communities from the Aspo Hard Rock Laboratory (HRL) deep subsurface site, Sweden - OS_PC_MetaG | ecosystem: Environmental > Aquatic > Deep subsurface > Groundwater... | reverse complement strand
TGAAACATGGGTTGAAGGTTGGCTAGGTGGTTCAGATGCCTGTGGAGCTCCTGTTGCACCTCACAATGTTTCTAATCCTGCCACTTACATTTACGTTGCCGGAGCCAATTATATCACCCTCAACGGAGTTGGATCATATTTGGGAATCCCCAAAGCATACAATGGCGGCGAATTGACCACCCCTGCTGATGCACCTGCATCCATTACTTATGATATTACCCTCGCCGACGACGACACCCGGATGACAGTGGATATTTATATTGGCTCAGGCTGGTGGAGATTCATTATGGTGAAAGTGGGAAGCGTGGTCACGTCTCCACTTGATGGTTCCTGGGTAATGGCTCCCGAAGCAGGTTCAATGGGAGTAGGTCCCGAGTTGGGCGACATTTCCTGGTGGGCTATCGATGCTGCCGGTGTTGAAGCCAGGGCTTGTTTCTACAATGATGAATATGTATTCGGACCAGATGGATCATTCAACAACGTGCTGGGTGCCGAAACCTGGGTTGAAGGTTGGCAAGGTGGCAGTGATGCCTGTGGTGCTCCCGTTGCTCCTCACAATGGTTCCAATCCTGCCGCATTTGTATATGATGAAGCGGCTGGAACGGTAACCCTCAACGGTGTTGGTGCTTATTTGGGTATTCCAAAAGCATACAATGGAGGCGAATTAACCACTCCTTTAGATGCTCCCGAGTCCATAACATACAACATAACACTTACTGACGATAATGCGCGAATGACGCTGGATATCAATATCGGCGGCGGTTGGTGGAGATTTATTCTCGTTAAAATCTAGAAAAAAGTAAAAACATGAAAAAGATTAAATACATATTACCTATTCTGGTCGGGCTGCTCTTCACCTTGAACAGTTGCCAGGATGACCAATTTGAAATGGGCGACCTGGTCGCTCCCACCAATGTAAATCTGACCTATCAGATCGTAGGTGCTGATGACCTGAACCCTTATGGAGACGGAAGTGGGCAGGTTGTTTTTACAGCCAGCGCTGAAAACCACATCACGTTTAACTTTGAATTTGGTGATGGCAAAGACAACCAAATAGCTGCCAGCGGCAAGGTTACACATACCTTTTCGGTAACTGGCGTAAACAACTACAACGTAACTGTTTTTGCTGTGGGTACAGGAGGCATTTCATCAAGCAAAACAATGCAAATAGCAGTGTTAAGCACCTTTGATGATGAGGAAGCAAAGCTGTTCTTAACAGGCGGATCGACCAAATCGTGGTATTGGGCTGCCGATCAACCCGGCCACCTGGGTCTTGGGCCAAATGACCAGGTTTACGAAAATGGTTCTGAAACTTATGCAGCCTGGTATGCCGCTGCACCTTGGGAAAAGGCGTCCTCTTCTCTTTATAACTGTGAATTCGTATTTTCGATCGAAAGTGGCAGCTTTACTTTTGAACAGAAAAACCCAACAGGAGAAGCCTTCATTCAGGGAATCTATGCCTCAGAGCTTGGCCTTGGTGACGAAGGAAGCTACCCCTTCGATATCGCAGGTGTGAAAAATGTATCCTTTAGCCCTTCAGCTTCTATTGCTACATTAAAAGGCGCTTACCGCGGAACAACGCTTAACTTCACCGAGGGTGGATTCATGGGGTTCTATGCAGGGTCAAGTGAATATGAAATCATTGAAGTAACCGAAAATATCCTGCGCGTACGAATGGTACAGGCCAATGAACCACTCTTCGCATGGTATCATATCTTCACCAACGTTAAACCTGAACAAAAATAAAAGGGAGAGCATGCCCTTGTTAAACAATAGAATGAATGATTGAATTTGAAATGGGGCACTGGATTGTTGATCTGGTTGACAGCAAAAAGTGCCCCATTTTTTAAGGTCGGAGACCATCGAACTAAAATTAATAACTAGTATATGAAGGCAACAATGATTTTCCACAATAGCATAACCAGACTTGTTAATTGGCAGTTAAAACTTTTAGTTATCCTGTTTTTGTTTCTTGGATTGGGATGCGACAAAAAAAACGATGAGGGCTTCCGTGCCGATTTCAGCTATACTTTTACTGATAGCAATCACATCCGGTTCAGCAATGAATCAGAAGGGGAGTACTATTCCATGATTTGGGATTTCGGTAATGGTGAGACCGATACCACCACCGACAAAAAAAAGACTTATACCGTTTTCTACCCTGTAGCCGGAGATTATAAAGTAGGACTAAAACTCACCAATTATACTGGCGGATCGACCTCCATAGAAAAATCAATCAATGTAGCCACTTCAAATCTAATCGTATCATTCAGTGCTGATATAGATCCGACGAAACCAAACGAGGTGCTCTTAAAAAATACCTCTCAAGGAACATACGATGCTTTTAAATGGCATTACCGGAATGTAGAAGTGGAAAACGAATTAGAATGGATAGCGTATTTTCCCTTCGAGGGATCATACGAAATAGTACTGGAAGTTTTTGTTGGACAAAATGCGTTCACCGAACAAAAAACACTCACCATAGCACAAGACGACCCCAACTACATAGAAGACATGACACTGGTTTGGTCTGATGAATTTGACGAAACTACCATAAACAGCAATTTCTGGACCTTTGAAACAGGTGCTTCCGGATGGGGAAACAATGAACTGCAGAACTACACAAATGGCAACAATGCTGCCATTGTGAACGGTAATCTGGTAATCACTGCCGAAAAAATTGATGACAACCAAACTGTGGGGTCATATACTTCATCACGTATGGTAACAAAGGGTAAAAAGGAGTTTCAATATGGTAAATTAGAAATTCGGGCTAAGCTGCCGTCCGGGACAGGTATCTGGCCTGCCATTTGGATGTTGGGAAGTAATTTTAGTACTGTCGGATGGCCTGCCTGCGGTGAAATGGACATCATGGAATATGTAGGATACGAGCCAAACGTTGTCCATTCCACGGTGCACACACCTGCCGGTTTTGGCGGAAGTGGAAGCGGAAGTAGCATGACAGTAACCTCCTGTGAAGAAGAGTTTCATGTCTACGGGCTTTTATGGACAGAAGAAAAGCTTGTGTTTTATGTTGATGCCCTTGACAATGTCGTTCACACGTATGCTCCCGCAGTTAAAACCATTGAAAACTGGCCATTTAACCAGCCCGCCTTTTTTATTCTGAACATTGCTGTTGGAGGAACATGGGGAGGTGCTCAAGGAATAGACAATTCTATTTTCCCACAATCGATGGAAATCGATTACGTGCGTGTTTATCAAAAAGTTGAATAGAAAACAGCAATAAAACCGATTCGCTTTTTTACAGGATTTAAAATTTTTAGTCACCAGATGTCAGTCAAAGAGAAATACATAGGTCTTTTGGTATTCACTTGTATAATCATTTTTATGGGATCGATGACAATTACTTCATGCAACAAGACTTCTAAAGACCAAAAATCTGACTTCGTTGAAAGGCTCATTTCAAAAATGACTTTGGAAGAGAAAATCGGGCAGATGAGCCAGCTTCACGGAGAAAACGCAAGTCGCGATGGTAAATTCTTAGCACTTGTGAGAGATGGGTTGGCAGGCTCAGTGCTCAATGAATCTGATCCGGAGCAAATCAATCTAATACAGCATGTAGCTGTTGATGAAAGTCGTTTAGGAATACCGGTTCTGTTTGCACGGGATGTTATTCACGGTTTTAAAACCATTTTCCCCATAAATATTGGATTGGCAGCAACATTTAACCCCGAATTGATCAGGCAAAGTGCCGCTATTTGGGCACAAGAAGCCCACAGTGCAGGCATTCGTTGGACTTTTGCCCCGATGGTGGACATCAGCCGTGACCCGCGTTGGGGGCGCATGGCCGAAAGTTTTGGTGAAGACGTATACCTCACCACGCTCATGGGATTAGCTGTAAACGAAGGTTTTCAGCAAAAGCAGGAAAATGGATCAATTTACCTTGCCACTTGTGCCAAGCATTTTGTGGGTTACGGCGCAGTAGAGGGTGGGCGCGATTACAACACAGTAAACATCCCCGAAATTGAACTACATAACACGTATTTTAAGCCTTTTAAGGCCTTATCAGAGGCGGGCGTAAGCACTTTTATGACCTCCTTCACCGATCTGAACGGAGTGCCTGCTTCGGGAAACAGTTATTTGTTTCGTGAGGTATTGAAAACCGATTGGGGTTTTCAGGGTTTTGTGGTCAGCGACTGGGCTTCGATTGAGGAGCAGATTACACATGGATATGCCGAAAACCCAAAAGAAGCAGCTAAAAAGGCAGTGCTCGCCGGTGTCGACATGGAAATGGCGTCAGGCACTTTTGCCGAAAACCTGAAACAATTGGTTGGGGATGGCGTGATCCCGGAAACTATTGTTGATGAGGCCGTTCGCCGTATCCTGACGTTGAAACTGGATCTGGGTTTGTTTGATCAACCCTATGCGATACCAGATCCCCGGGCTAACGACAGTGCTCACCTGATTTTGGCTAAGGAAGCGGCTTTACAGAGTATGGTTCTTTTAAAAAACGATAATGAGGTGCTCCCGTTGTCTCCTGCAATAAAAAAACTTGCTGTTATCGGGCCTATGGCAAACGACCGCTACGAACAACTGGGCACCTGGATATTCGATGGCGATACCAACTTAACCATCACACCATTAGCTGCTCTTCAGAAAGAGCTTGGTGAAACCCGAGTTGTTTATGCGCCTGGTTTAGACTACTCACGTGACAGGAAAACAATTGGCTTTGAAAAAGCCGGAAAAGCTGCTGAAAGCGCTGAAGCTGTGGTAGTAATAGTAGGAGAGGAGGCCATAATCACCGGAGAAGCGCATTCACGTGCCGGGTTGGAACTCCCGGGAGCTCAAAACGAACTCATTAAAGTACTTTCCGAAACAGGGAAACCTGTAATCGTTGTTATTATGACCTCCCGCCCATTGACCATCGAATCAATTTCAGACTACGCAGAGGCGATTATTTACGCATGGCATCCCGGAACTATGGGAGGGCCGGCTTTGGCTGATATCCTACTGGGTTACTATGCTCCTTCAGGAAAGTTACCTGTGACTTTTCCAAAAGTGCCGGGACAGATACCAATCTACTACAGTCATAAAAACACAGGACGGCCACCATCGAAGGAGAGCTGGACTCCGCTCTATGACATTCCTGTGAGGGCATTTCAAACTTCGGTGGGCAATACCAGTCATTATCTGGATGCCGGATTTGAACCGCTTTACCCTTTCGGGTTTGGGCTTTCTTACACTTCGTTTGAATATAGTAACATTAAAGTGTCATCACCCACCATAAAAAGTGGTGATACCCTCAGGGTTTGCGCCACCATAACAAATACCGGAAAAGTGGCAGCCAACGAGGTGGTTCAGTTTTACCTGCGTGATGTTACAGCTGAAATCACACGACCTGTAAAGGAATTAAAAGGAATAAAACGCCTCTTCTTGTCACCGGGTCAACAGCAGGAAGTTTGTTTTGAGATCACAGAAGCCGATCTTGTTTACTATGATAAAAATGGAAAATCAATTATTGAAAACGGAATTTTTTATGCCTGGATTGGAGGCGATTCAACAACAGAATTAAAAACAGAGTTTGTACTTGAAAAATAGAAAACGATGAAGAAAAACAATGGGTATATCGTCCTTATCTCACTAATTGTAGCATTAGGTGGCTTTTTAATGGGATTCGATGCTTCGGTGATTTCAGGTGTTGTGGGATTTATTGAGCCAGAATTCAACTTAACAAAACTTGAATTGGGCTGGGCTGTAAGCTCACTTACATTAACTGCGACCCTGGCCATGATTTTTGCCGGTCCGTTAAGTGATCGTTTTGGCCGTAAAAAGTTGCTTTCTGTGGCTGCCGCTTTATATGCTGTTTCAGCCATTGCATCGGCATTTGCCCCCACTTTCCTGCTGTTGGTTTTGGCACGCATGATAGGTGGCTTCGGCGTGGGCGCTTCGCTAATTATTGCCCCAATGTACATTGCCGAAATAGCGCCCTCTAAAATCAGAGGTACGATGGTGTCGTTCAATCAGTTGAACATTGTATTGGGTATTTCGGCGGCCTTTTTCACAAATTACCTGATCATAAAATTCGGACAATCGGATGCCGACTGGGCAGTAGCACTAAAATTTTCGGAGTACAATTGGCGCTGGATGCTTGGACTGGAAACCATTCCGGCAGTTATCTATTTTGTCGCCCTTTTTCTTGTTCCTCGCAGTCCGCGTTGGCTAATTATGGCCGGTAAAGAACAAGAAGCTTTGAAAACGATGGCCAGAGCTGTAGGACCGGAAAAAGCGGCTCTGGACATGGAAGCGGTTAAACAAAGTCTGAATAATGAAGTAAACCAAGCCAAAGCTTCTCTGGCGGATGTCTTTGTCAAAGCACTCCGTCCGGTTTTAATCATAGGACTGGCACTTGCTGCCTTACAGCAACTTACAGGTATCAACTCGGTGTTTTTCTACGCTCCCATGATATTTGAACAATCCGGGCTTGGAGCCGATGCCTCCTTCTCTCAGGCCATCTATGTGGGACTGGCCAACTTGGTTTTCACGATTTTAGCCATGCTTCTAATCGATAGAATCGGAAGAAAACCGCTGTTAATCATTGGGGTTTCGGGTATTGTGCTTTCTATGATGGCGCTGTCGTATGGTTTCAATCAAGCTACCTACAAATTAACTGAAGAGTCTATCTCAGGATTTTCTACCGAACTTCCTGTCGAAAATTTATCAGCTCTAATCAACCTTGAGTTTTCAAGTGACGTTGAGTTTAAATCTGCTTTGCTGGAAAACATAGACAGTCAAACGCTTGAGGCCTTTCAATCGGAGATTTTCCGCGAGGCCATACAACTGAACCCAATGTTAATTTTAATTGCTATTCTCGCTTTTGTAGCCTCTTTTGCTGTTTCCATTGGCCCTGTTATGTGGGTGCTCTTTTCCGAACTATTCCCAAACAGGGTGCGGGCTGTAGCCATTTCGTTTGTCGGTTTTATTAACTCAGTGGTGAGCTTTTTGGTGCAACTTGTTTTCCCATGGGAGCTTGCACACCTTGGCACAGCCACTACATTCTTAATATATGGCCTCTTTGCTTTGGCAGGACTAATTTTTATTCTGTTTAAAGTCCCTGAAACCAAAGGCAAAACGCTTGAAGAATTACAATTGTTTTTTACTAAAAGAAATGCTTAAGTTATGAATTATCTCAACCTAAAATTGCTGATCAATACACTAGCCCTGATCTTTCTGTTTTCGATTTCCGGCTGTGATCAAAAAAGGAGCAAGCAGGAAAAATTATTGAATAACCCTAGTAAAGTAGAATTGGTTAAAACTCCTGATCAATATCAATTGCTGGTAAACGGAGAACCGTTTTATATAAAAGGGGCAGGCCTCGAATTCGGAAACATGGAAAGTTTAGCCAAACATGGGGGCAACGCTATAAGAACCTGGCGTGTGAACAACGGCATTCAAACTGGTCGCGAGGTGCTTGACGAAGCGCATAAACATGGGCTTATGGTAAGTATGGGACTCGATGTTGCCAAAGAACGACATGGTTTTAACTACGATGATGAAAAGGCCGTAGCGGAACAATTTGAGCGCATAAAGCAGGAAGTCATTTCGCTGAAAGACCATCCGGCACTGCTCATTTGGGGTATTGGAAACGAATTAAACCTGCATTACAAAAACCCAAAAGTGTGGTACGCCGTAAACCAAATCGCTCAGATGATCCACGATGTCGACCCCAATCATCCTGTTACCACCATGCTTGCCGGTGCTGATAAGGAGGTAATTGAGCAGGTAACCACGCTTTGTCCTGATCTGGATTTTTTGTCCTTCCAATTATATGGTGACATAGTAAATTTACCAAAATACCTTATCGAGAGTAATTATCAAGGTCCATATATTGTAACCGAATGGGGTGCTACCGGACATTGGGAAGTAGCTCAAACGAGCTGGGGCAGACCCATTGAGCAAACAAGCAGTGAAAAAGCAATGGCCTATCGCGAACGATATGAATTAGTTATCGCCTCCGATCCGCAAAGATGTCTGGGCTCCTTTGTGTTTCTGTGGGGACAAAAACAAGAGCGCACGCCTACTTGGTATGGTCTGTTTTTAAAGTCGGGTGAAGAAACACCAACCGTTGACGTTATGCACTATCTCTGGAACAATAAATGGCCTCTAAATCAATCACCTGTGTTACATAGCCTCGTGTTGAATGGCAAAAATGCTTATGAAAACATAATGCTGACACCAGGAAAAGAATACATCACAAAAGCGGTTGTAAGCGATCCGGAAAATGATAAAATAACTTATGCTTGGGCGATTTTGACCGAAGTAGCGCATGACAAGGCCAGTGATGGCGGTGATTTTGAGCAACATCCCGATACCATGCTGGAGCATAATTACGGAGTACATGGAAATGAACTCACTTTTGTGACCCCCGAACCCGGCGAATACAGACTCTTCGTATATGCCAGCGATGGAAATGGTCATGCCGCAACGGCCAATATCCCATTCCTTGTTGAAGATTACGTTTTGGATTAACATCAGGAATAATATGCCGAAAAAAAACAGTGTATATCTGGGAAACCAAATGCTGATGAAAAAATCGCAGAAAACGTCAGGTGGTTTTGTGATGATAGGTGATGAAAAGTTTTATAAAATTCATAGCTATCACCTGATGCCGGATTTTTTCTTAAGCATTATAAGTGATTCAGACCATTGGATGTTTCTCTCGAGTAATGGATCACTTACCGCAGGTCGTAAAAACCGTGACAACGCCTTGTTTCCCTATTATACTGACGATAAAATCCATGATTACAAAGGAAGTACTGGTAGCAGATCGATTTTCCTTGTCGATAAAGAAGAAAGAACCTTCCTATGGGAACCATTTTCTGACGAGTCTGAAAAGACCTATGATATTACCAGAAATCTATTTAAGAACATAACAGGCAACAAAATTATTTTCGAGGAAGTGAATTCCGATTTAGATCTGGTTTTTAGCTATTCATGGAGTTTTAGCAACCGCTTTGGGTTTGTTAAAAAATCAAACCTTAAAAACAAGAGGGAAAGCACCTTGCGCATCCAGTTATTAGATGGGATTACCAATATTTTGCCATCCGGTGTTGATTATGCCTTTCAAAATGAATACAGTAATCTGCTGGATGCCTATAAAAAGAGCGAAAGGGTAGAGGAAACAACGCTGGGGCTTTACTTCCTCAGTTCCATACCTGTCGACAAAGCAGAACCGAGTGAAGCGCTTAAGGCTACCACTGTCTGGAGCTGTGGCTTAACAAGCAATGTTAAAATACTATTGTCCGGGCAGCAAGTCGATAATTTCAGACGCGGTAAAGAAATTGATTCAGAATTGGATAAACGAGCTGCGAGAGGCGCTTATTTTGTTCAAACCAGCGTAACTGTTGCTCCGGGTGGAGACCGATCCTGGTTCATTATTGCCGATATAAATCAAGACACAACCCAGGTTGCAAACCTTAGGCATTTGCTTCAGACATCAAAAGATCTGATATCCTTGTTAAAGAATGAGATCAATCAATCGACCTTGAACATCAAAAAATTAGTGGCTGCCGCTGATGGATTGCAAGTAACAAATACAGGCATGTGCTTTGCCCGACATTACATGAATACGCTCTACAACATCATGCGCGGAGGTGTTTTTGTTCAGGGATATGATATTCAAGTGGCCGATTACAGTAGTTTCGTTCATCAATCTAACATATTGTTAAGTAAAGAATTGCACTCCTGGATCGAAAATCTGCCTGAGATTATTTCTCACAAAACACTTCTGGATCTGGCCAAGAATGCCAATGATGCGGATTTGCTGCGTATTACCTATGAATACCTTCCTCTTACATTCAGCCGCCGCCATGGCGACCCAAGCCGTCCCTGGAATCTGTTTTCCATCGAAACAACTGATGCAACAGGGAATACAAAATTCAGCTATCAAGGCAACTGGCGCGACATTTTTCAAAACTGGGAAGCTCTGGGTTACTCCTTCCCCGAATACATTTCAGGGTTCATCAGCAAATTTGTAAACGCCTCTACCATTGATGGGTACAATCCGTATAGGATAACGCGCGAAGGTTTCGACTGGGAAACGCCTGATCCTGAAGATCCCTGGTCATATATTGGCTATTGGGGTGATCATCAGATTATTTATCTTCAGAAGTTTTTGGAGTTATCAGAAAAATTTCATCCGGGAAAACTGGACACCCTGCTTACTGAAGAAATTTTTGTTTATGCCAATGTTCCCTACCGCATTAAAAACTATGACGATATACTGCGAAACCCTCACGACACCGTGGTCTTCGATTATGATTTAGACAAACGACTGAAGTCGGAACGTGATCACCTGGGAGCAGATGCCTTCTTAGTAAAAGCTTCAAACAGCCACGAGGTGTATAAGGTAAACCTTACAGAAAAAATCCTGGTTTCTTTGCTCAGTAAGCTAAGCAATTTCGTGCCCGAGGCAGGCATATGGATGAATACCCAGCGTCCGGAATGGAATGACGCCAACAATGCCCTTGTCGGCAACGGCACGTCAATGGTAACGTTGTTTTATTTGCGCAGATCGTTGATGTTTTGGTACCTCAAATGGAAAAAAACTTCAACAAACCATTTTGCCGTTTCGGAGGAGGTGGCCGATTTGTTGGAAAACTTTAACGCATTTTTTGCCTTACATCAATCTCTTATCAGCACCGGGTTTAGCAATGCCGACAAAAAAACCTTTGCCGATTTCCTTGGACAAGCGCACAACCGCTTTAGGAACGGGGTTTACGAGTTTGCTTTTTCGGGTGAGAAAAAGCTTGTCGACTCAGCATATTTAGCTGCATTCGCACAACTTTCTCTACAGTATCTCGATCAATCGATAAGATCAAATAAACGATCAGATGGCCTATTTCATGCGTACAATCTCATTTCAATAAAGCCGCAAGAAGTAACGATAAGTCGCCTATACGAAATGCTTGAAGGACAGGTGGCCGTATTAAGTTCGGGTTATCTTACAGCAAACGAAAGTCTTCGTGTTGTCGATGCGCTAAAACGGAGTAAGATGTTCAACCCGGGACAATACAGTTACATGCTCTATCCTGATCGACAACTCAAGCGATTTCTTGAAAAAAACAATGTCCCTGATAACCTTGTTGCGAGTTCGCGTTTACTCACCCAGCTTGTGGCCGATGAAGAATTGTCGATCATTAAAAAAGACAACGAAGGGCTGTTCCATTTCAATGGAAACTTTCGCAATGCTGCTGATTTGGAAGCGGCACTCGATAAGCTCAGGATGACCGGATACAGCAATTTGGTTGCTTCTGAAAAGGAAATGATTCTGGAGATATTTGAACAGGTATTTGAGCATCAATTCTTTACAGGTCGCTCAGGAACTTTTTACGGCTATGAAGGGCTAGGGTCAATTTACTGGCACATGGTTTCTAAGTTGCTGCTGGCCGTGCAGGAAAATTATTTTCTGGCCTTGGAAACGCCTACTGACACGGAAACAATTCGCAGGTTAAAACAGCATTATTATGAGATAAAAGCCGGTATTGGGCTTTATAAATCTCCGGAAATATATGGAGCTTTCCCTATGGATGCCTATTCGCATACACCGGGAAACAGCGGCGTTAAGCAGCCGGGGCTGACAGGGCAGGTTAAAGAGGACATGATCTCGCGCCTTGGTGAACTGGGTATCCGAATCGTTGATGGAGCTATTATCTTTTTGCACGCTCTCATCAATGAAGAGGAAATCCTAAACAAAAAGACTGAATTCGAGTATTTTACAACCGAAAACCAGCATCGTCTTATGCCTTTGCAAGAAGGACAATTAGCCTACACGTTTTGTCAGATTCCAATTATCTACACCTTCAACAAACCGGAGCAGATAACAATTTATTTCAGAAAAAGAGGTGAAATGATCATTCCCGGCAACAGGATTGACAAAGAAATCAGTTCTCAAATTTTTGCCCGGAATGGTGAAATCCAAAAAATTGAAGTTCACTTAAACATGAAGGATTACATATTCGCAATTACAGAACAATCAAACAATTCATTATCCGACAATTATCCACTTACTAAATAATTAAACCATGAAACAAATCTATCTACTATTTGCAGCGTTGGTAGTTGTCCTCTCACTAAATGGACAATATATCTACAATGACTATGATGCCAACCAAAATCAGGTTTTTCTGGCTTGGCCAAATGCTCCGGTAATAGTTGGAAATCCCGACGCTTCCGGCCTCAACACAAGTGCAAATGTTGCCCAATGGGAACGGACCAACTGGGCTCAATGGGACAATGTGTATACTGAACTGAGCGGAAAAATCGACTTTACTACAGGAACGGTGTTTTCGATAAAAGTGCACTCGCCGATTGTTTGTAATGTGCTGTTTAAGCTTGAAGACAAGGCCAATGGAGGTATATTCGTTGAGAGAACCCTGCCGGTAACATCTGCAAATCAATGGGTTCAGCTGGATTTTGATTTTTCCGGTGAAGCCTCTGGCGTGTACGACAAAATCGTTTTCTTTTTAGATTTTGCCTCCTTTAACGCAAACACATTTTATTTTGATGAAATAGAAGGCCCGCACTACGATGGCAGTCAGGGAAAACTTTTAGAAGCTGCTGACGTACAGGACAACTTTCAGAACAATGGTTTTGGCACAATTGCTAACTGGATTTTTCAAAACCCCGGACTAGACCCTCTTCCTACCACTATCGACCCGGTTAACAGCAGCAACACCGTGGCAGATTACAACAGAACCGGAGCTTTTGAATGGGCCAATGCACAGGCAGAACTTGATCACCGCATGGACTTATCAACCCGGAATGTATTCGAAATGGATGTGTATTTCCCTTCAACAAACAACTATTCGGGCGGATTAACCAGCACTGTCGACATCAAACTCCAAAACAGCTTGCTTGGAGGAAATGCCTGGACGACAGAAGCTGTGGTTCAGCATACTGTAAATACTTATGATCAGTGGGTTACATTGCAATTTGATTTCAGCGCCTGGTCTGCTGTCGAAGATTACGACAAAATTATAGTCCAGTTTGGCGGCCAGGGGCACTGGGATGCCGGCCAATTCTATTTCGACAACCTGGAATTACTGCCTGTTTACGCTACCACACCCTACATCTACAACGACTTCGATGCCAACCAAAATCACCTGTTTGAAGGATGGCCGAACATGCCCGCGGTAGTTGTTAACCCCGACAATTCTGGCATTAACACCAGTGCTCACGTAGCCGAATGGTCGCGCTCTGCCGATCAGTGGGCTCATGTGTATAGTATTCTCGATGGACGTATCGATTTCACGACGGGGTCAAATTTCCAGCTAAAAATTCATGCGCCTGTGATGTGTCAGGTTCTTTTTAAACTTGAAGACAAAAACAATCCGGCAGTAGCGATTGAGCGCAGTGGTTATGTAAATGATGTTAACCAATGGGTTATGCTAAATTTTGATTTTGAGGGAGCTGCTTCGGATACTTATGATAAAATCATAATATTCATTGATTTCGCCTCCACATCTGATAATATTTTCTATTTCGATGAGGTCACAGGTCCTGAGTATGAAGCCCCAAAACCAATTTTGGAACTCGATATTCAGGATAACTTCGAAAACGATGGATGGGGTACCATCACCAACTGGATGTTTCAGGATCCAATTTTAAATCCACTTAACACCATTACTGACCCGGTAAACAGCACCAACACCGTAGCCGACTACAACCGTTCGGGAACTTTTGAATGGACAAACGCGCAGTTCATTCTCGACCACAGAATGGATCTGTCGGAACGAAATATTTTTCAACTCGACGTTTATTTCCCTTCTTCAAACAATTACAACGATCAGCTTACACCCACAGCAGCCATAAAACTTCAAAACAGCTTGCTCGGCGCAAATGCATGGACAACCCAAACAGAAGTAAAACATACCGTTACCACTTACGATAGCTGGCAAACTCTGGAATTTGATTTTAGTTCTGTTTCCGGAAATATCGACTACGACCAAATTGTGGTGCAACTGGGAGGTGAGGGGCATTTCAATCCCGCACTATTGTATTTCGATAACCTTTACCTGAAACATGTTCCTTTTGTAACAGTAGTTTCGCCCAATGGTGGTGAAATGATTGATCAGGGTTCTGTCTTTAATATTGAATGGGAATACGACTATTGGGATGGACAAGTGATCGTTGAATTAATAAAAGGTGAGGGTGATCCACAACTGGTGGGCTTAAATGTAAATGTATCAGACACAATATTGGCGTGGAATGTTTATCCCAACCAAGAGCCAGGATCTGATTACCGAATCATTATCACTTCCATGAGTGAATCTTTCCCGTCTGATACAAGTGATTCTTATTTCACCATTGTCGAAGTAACGTTAGTTCAGTCCAATTTCTCGGCTAACCCAACCACATTGTCTACCGCCGACAGTACCCTTTTTACCGATATGTCAACAGGTTCGCCAACCAGCTGGGAATGGACATTTGAAGGTGGAAGCCCGGCCTCCTTTACAGGACAAAACCCACCTTATGTTCATTACACTACCCCTGGAAATTACGATGTTACACTCGTAGTTTCAAACGGTATCGAATCAAGCACTTTTACCAAAGAAGACTACATCGTGGTTTATACAGCTCCAATGGCCGATTTCGCAGCTACACAAACGGTGATTCTTGCAGGCCAGTCGACCGACTTCACAAATCTTTCGCAAGGTGAGGATTTAACCTATGACTGGTTCTTTGAGGGTGGCACTCCCGAGTTTTCATCAGAAGAATCTCCTGTTGGAATAACTTACTACGAAATTGGGGCTTTCGATGTCCGGCTTATCGTTTCAAATGGTTTTGGTGCTGACACCCTGTTGATGGAAGATTATATTGAAGCTTTACCTGTGGGGATCAATGACAATCTGGTACATCAAATTGCCGTTTCGCCAATACCGGCAAGCAATTTCCTGAATATTTCACAAAATAAAACTGACGAACTGAACATTTCCCTTTTTGACCTTACAGGAAAACAATTGCTACAGATACAAAGTAACCAATTGTCGACTACTCTTGACGTAACAACAATCAATGCAGGAGTTTACATCCTCAGCATTGAGAGCAAAGCAAATAAAACACTATCTACTCAAAAAATAATAATCAAATAAACTTTATAGCCATGAAAAAAATCTATTTAATGCTTTCTCTGTTGCTCGTTACAGCCGGGATAAACGCACAATACATCTATAACGACTTCGATGCCAATCAAAATGAAGCTGTTTCAGGTTGGCCAAATGAACCCACTGTTATCGCTAACCCCGATCCAACAGGTATAAACACCAGTGCGCAAGTGGGCTCATGGACACGCACCGAAGAACAATGGGCACATATACTGTTGAATCTGGAAGGAACTATTGATTTTACAACCGGCGAAATTTTTCATATCAAAATCTGGTCACCGGTGGCCTGTAACGTGCTCTTCAAACTTGAACATGCGACAAACTCTGGAGTTTTTGTAGAGGTAAGCCAATCAGTTACAACGCCAAACGTCTGGGTTCAGCTGGACTTTGATTTTTCCGGCTCAGCCTCTGCGACTTACAGTAAAATCGTCATTTTTCCGGATTTCTCTGCGACAGCAGACAACATTTTCTATATCGATGACATCGAAGGTCCGGGATATTCCGGAGGTGCACCTGGTGATCCTGTCACCTTGCCGGTTACCTTTGAGGACGAAAACGTTGAATATGGCCTGACAGATTTCGGTGGAAATGCTTCTGAAATTGTTACTGATCCTGAGGATGAAAACAACAAGGTGGCCAAAACCATTAAAACGGCAGGAGCCGAAACCTGGGCAGGTACAACCGTTGGAGGGGTAGTCGGATTCCCAACAGAAATTCCTTTTACACCTGATGCAACCACAATGACCGTTGATGTCTGGTCGCCACAAGCCGGTATTGTCGTGCGTTTAAAAGTAGAAGATTCTGGTGATTCGAATATTAGCGTAGAAACTGATGCCAATACAACTGTTTCTGAAGCATGGGAAACCATTACTTTCGATTTTAGCAATGAAGCAACCGGTACGGCAGAAATCAATTTCGACTACCAATACAACAAAGCCTCCATATTTTTCAACTTTGGGGTAACAGGTGCTCAGGCCGGCGAAAAAACTTATTATTGGGACAACATGGAATTTGTTGGTGGAGCCGGAGAAAAACCGCTGCTTGCGCTGGATGTTCAGGACAATTTTGAAAATAACGGATATGCAACCATCGATTCTTGGAAATTTCAAGATCCTGATTTAGAAGATTTAATCATTGGACTCGATCCGGTGAATGCTACGAACCATGTGGCAGATTATAACCGTTCAGGGAGCTTTGAATGGACAAATGCCCAATTTATTTTAGATCACCGGATGGATCTCACCAACAGAAATATTTTTGAGATGAGTGTATACTTTCCCTCAACCAATGACTATTCGGGAAATTTAACCCCAACCGCTGCACTCAAACTGCAAAATAGCCTGCTCGGGCCGGATGCCTGGACTACACAAACAGAAGTAAAACTGGAGGTTACTGAATTTGACTCATGGGTAGTGCTTTCTTTTGACTTCAGTCAGGTAGCAAATCGCCAGGATTATGATCAAGTGGTAGTTCAGTTTGGAGGAGAAGGACATTTTGTACCAGGCCTATTTTACTTCGATGACATTCACTTACTGCAATATACTGGTGTAAATCAACAAACTACCGAAGACGTAGTGGCCTTTCCAAATCCGGCTGGTCAGAAAATTTCATGGAAAGGAATTGAAAACACAAAAGAGGTAGCTGTGTTCTCTATCACAGGTTCACTTGTATATCAAGGCCAGCCAAATAGTCAATACATGGATGTTAGTTTCCTTGAAAAAGGGCTGTATGTGCTCAGACTGACCTCAGAGGATGGCTTGACCAAGTCGATTAAGTTTATCAAAGAATAGCAATTAACAGGAAACTGAATTTCCTCGCATTGTGCATGGCAGAGTAAAAGTGGATTTTACTCTGCCTTTTTTTACTTCACCAATTTCCTCACAGCAACCCATTGTTTCAGCATATCACGGGCATCGCGGGCTGGGTAGCCCAGAACTGTTTGTCCGGGCTCAACGTCGTTCATCACGCCTGAGCCTGCACCTACCACACCTCCTGAATGTATGGTTACATGGTCTTTTATCGAAGCACTTCCACCTATAATAACTCCATCGCCCAAAGTGACCGAACCCGCCAGACCACTGTTGCCTGCCATGATGCACGACCGGCCTAATACGCAGTTGTGGGCGATTTGTACCAGGTTATCGATTTTGCAGCCGTCGCCAAGGATGGTGGCGCTAAATTTGCCCCTGTCGACACATGAATTTGCGCCAATTTCAACAGCATTACCAATTATGACATTGCCTATCTGGGGTATTTTGGTCAATCCACGTCCATCTTCCGAAGGCCTGTAACCGAACCCGTCGGCACCAATACTCACATTGCTGTGAAAAATGCAATACCTGCCAATTTCGGTTCTTTCTCTAATTACCGTCCCCGACCATATGACTGTCCCTTGGCCAATGGTTGTATCGTCTAACACCGTGACGTTGGGATAAATTAATACGCCATCGCCTAAAACAACGCGTCTACCTATATAACAACCGGCACCTATCTTGCAGTTTTTTCCAATCACTGCCGTGGGATGGATTATTGCTGTCGGATGAATTTCCTCATCAAATTCGGGCAAACCCGGATCAAAAACCTCAAGCAGTTTGGCTATGGCCAGATCGGGATTTTTTAATCGGATCAACACGCGGTTTTCACCAGGTTCGAGCGCAATTTTCTCATCAATTAAAGCCACACTGGCCTGTGAGTCTGTCCACATGCGACTGTATTTTGCGTTTCCAATAAAAGTGAGGTGATCAACAGTGGCTTTGCTGATTTGCTCTATTCCTGTAATTGAATGGGTAGTCTGGCCAACCAATACACCACCTGTAATGGCGTGAATTTCAGAGTAAGTTAAAGTTTTCATATAAATATTTGTTGGTTATTTTCGTAAGATAAAACCAGCCAAATATTTGGGCAGAATCACCTTGATTTACAAATCTATTCGCTATTCTTTAAAAAAGTCAGTTTTCTGAATTAATTAATAAGGGATTTTTTTGTCGCTCTGATTCCAGGCTTCAAAAACCTTAATGGCATCATCGCGCATAAGCTGTAACGACGACATGCGTCTCTCGTTCTTTTGCAAGGAAAATTCCTTGTAGATAAAAGAGTCGTCGAAGTTGGCCTTGGCTGCATCATCCTTGGTGGCGGCATAATACAGTTTATTTATTTTCGCCCAATAGATAGCCCCCAGGCACATCGGACAGGGTTCACAGCTTGCATAAATTTCGCAACCCGATAAATCAAAAGTGCCCAGTTTTGAGGTGGCTTCTCTGATGGCCACAATTTCGGCATGAGCCGTAGGATCATTGGTTTGTGTAACCAAATTCGATCCAGTTCCAATAATATGACCATCTTTTACAATCACTGCACCAAAAGGCCCACCTTTATCCGTTTCTACATTGTTCATCGCCAGCGTAATGGCCTTTTTCATAAACGCCTTCTTATCTTCCATCTTCTATGGTTTTTAAATTTTAAAAATCATTAATGACTCCTTCTTCTTAAAGTGCAGCCCACGAACCACTTATGGTTTCCTTGGTAAGCGATTGGCTTAGCAAATGTAAGAAAACTTTTCGTGGGATGGTTCGTCCGCCCATGTTTCGCAAATGTTGGGTGTCCTGCTGCGCGTCGATTAGGTCGAATTGCCAGTTTTTTAGCTTCTGAACTAAATGAAATAAAGCCACCTTTGAAGCATCATTTACCTTATGAAACATCGACTCACCAAAAAACATGCGCCCCAACGATACACCATAAAGCCCGCCGACGAGACGTCCCTCAAGCCATGTTTCTACAGAATGTGCAAATCCGGCCTGGTGAAGATTTTCGTAAGCTTCTATCATCAAATCGGTTATCCACGAACCGCCTTCTTGTGTATAGTCGCGTCTGATGGCCGAACAATTCCAGATCACTTCAGAAAAATTTTGATCGAAAGTAACCTGAAACTTTTTCTTATCGATTAACTTCTTCAGGTTCTTAGTCACACTGAATTCATCCGGATAGAGCACCATCCTTGGATCTGGCGACCACCATAGTATCGAGTCTCCCGGGTTGAACCACGGAAAAATCCCTAACGAGTAGGCTTCTAAAAGACGAGGTATCGATAAATCTCCTCCACAGGCTACCAATCCGTCAGGATCAGCTTCGTTAACATCCGGAAAACGAAGGTCTCCGTCCAGACAAAAAATATTTAGCTCATCGTACATGGTACCGTATGGTTTCCGTTTCGTTTCCAATAATCACCCGAACCAAATAAATACCGGGCTTAAGCATTTCTGACCAATCAATGGATTGACCTGAAGTTACTTTGGTTTGTTGTAGCTTGTTGCCTTTTAAATCGAAAAGCTGAACTTCTGCCTCATTATGGTTTTTATTCAGGTTGAAATTTAAAATTCCGTTGCCGGGATTTGGATAGAGGGTTATCAGCTCACTATCAATTTCTTTGAGGTTTAACAGCGGGTCAAACCAAAAGGTGAAATTACCCTCTGGAGCTGATAGGGGATACATGGTGGTCTCGGTGGTGGAAATGGCCTCCAGGTAATAGCTCACGGTGTCTGTTATTAAGAGGTCTTCTATTTTTCCGAAATGCTCCGGACAGACCAGATAAACAGGTGTTTGGGTGTAGTTTGTATCGCTGTTCTTTTTGTAATACAACCACATATCCTGAACCATCTCACCGGCTTTTGAAATGCATGTCACCTGAATTTCTGACTGATAGGGTTGTAATCCGGTCAGCTTTTTGTGTTCTATCCTCAAATAATGATCCTGAGGCATTGGAACTCCCAGCGATTTAAGTGAACTGTGCTGCTGCGACAAGGTTCTTGCGTCCACCGGTACAATATGATAACCCGGCATAGCCATTTGATAACGATGAAGTGCGACCGAATCGTAAAATGGCATATCATACTCCGGGATAAAAACCATATTGTTTACAATCAGTGAATTGGTGTAGGTTCTGAGTTCATCTTCGGGTTGCGTAGGGTAGCGTCCATTATCTAACGGTGCTCCCGGAATTCGGTAAATGGTATAGGACTGCCCAAAAGCGTTCAGTAATCCTTCAAGAACATCGACATTCTGCTCACTTATCGGATAGTCTGGCAAAGTATCAGGATAAGAAGTTACCATGACGGTTTCAAAATCAACAATTTGCATGAAATCGTCGATGGATGTCCGCACACCGCCACCACTGTTTTGCATCGGTTCAAGAAAAACCCAGTTGTTCAGGTTAAAAGATTCTCTTAGTATATTGACAATTTCACTTTCGGTATGACCCGGATTATCGGCAAGCATTTGTCGTGTGGAAAAACCGTTTCGCAAGCCATCGAGCAGAAGGTTATTTCCGTCAATTACCAATGGAACCTCCGATATCGGAAAGTTAAAATATTGCGCCAACTGAAAGGCCAAACTGTCTGTTCCGGTATTTTGATTACTGGAGTATACAAACCGTTCAAGACCAGCATCGAAAGCCGCAAAACCAATACCGGGCAAAGCACTCCTGATCCAATTAGATTGGTAATCAGCTGGCAAGAAAAAAACATGATCCAAAGAGCCGCCATTTTCTATGATATACTGCCTGATGGTTAAAGTGTCCATTGTTGTGGAGTCGCTGTGGTACAAAATCCAAACACTATCCACTGACTGTTGAACTTCTGTCAAAAGCGTGGTGGTTAGTAGATTGATGTTTTCATCACTGGACCACGACAACATAAGTCCATTGTGTTTTTCAAAATCTCCGGGCATCGTAATAGCGAGCTGCGCGTTCAGACTCCAGGAGGTTAGTAAGAGAAAGATTAAATAGTGTAGTTTCATAGCGTTTTTAGTTCGTTTAAGCTTGCGATCACCTGTTCGGCAACCCATGCAACTTCTTCGGCGGAAATGGTCAGGGGAGGGGCGATGCGGAAGGCTGTGGAGTTAAATAAGAACTGATCGACAATGAGTTTATTTTTTTGCAGAATCTTGACCAGCTTACCCGCTGAATAACCTGGCACAAGCTGAACGGCCAGCATCAAACCGACTTGCCTGATTTCAGCCACAAGAGGATGGGATTCAAGGATATCTACAAATTGTTTGCCTCGCAGAACAGCATTGGAGAGGAGGTTTTCTTCGAGAATTATTTGTAGGCTGGCCAAAGCTGCGGCAGCACTCACAGGATGCCCGCCGAAAGTAGTAATATGCCCTAGTTCAGGATTGAATGTCAGCATGTTCATGTATTCAGAAGAAGATACAAAGGCTCCTATAGGCATGCCTCCGCCCATCCCTTTGGCAAGACAAAGAATGTCGGGCACTACACCGAAATGCTCAAAAGCCATCAGTTTTCCGGTTCTGCCAAATCCCATCTGAATCTCGTCGAAAATTAAAAGTGTTCCGGTTTTCGTGCATCGTTCTCTTACGGCACGAATCCAATTCTCATCAGGAAGTATTATTCCGGCCTCAGCCTGAACAGTTTCCATGAGCACACATGCAGTTTTTTCGGTGATTAGTTCCAGTACTTCCGGATGATTGTAGCGACAAAAAGAAACATCAGGCAACAAGGGCCTGAATGCTGATTTCATCGACTCATTTCCTAGTACACTCAGCGCGCCGTGCGTGCTGCCATGATAAGAATCAGTAAAGGCGATAACCCCTGTGCGACCTGTAACACGCTTAGCCAACTTAAGCGCTCCTTCGATGGCCTCACTTCCCGAATTAACCAAAAAAACAGATTGCAGGTTGCCGGGGAGCTGACTGGCCAGAAGCCCGGCCAACTGCACCTGTGGCGACTGGATATATTTGCCATAAACCATCAAATGCATATATTTATCAACCTGATCTTGAATAGCTTTCACCACCTTCGGGTGACGATGGCCGACGTTGCTCACCGATACACCCGACACCAAATCGACATATTTTTCGCCCTTAACATCGAATAAATAAATTCCACTGGCCTTTTCAATTTCAATGGCATCAGCTATTGGGGCTGGGATGGCCAGATTTTGCAAAAACAATTGTCGGTTGGAAAGATGCATAGTAAATTTTTTTTTGCAAATTTACATTAATTACAAATTAGGTTTAAGTATGCACCAGATGTAGAATTATTACTATCATTGTAAAAAAAATAAGGTGAAAGGAAAGGTAATCGTCATAACGGGCGGTAGTTCGGGTATCGGAAAGGCTTTGGCCGTTGAGTTTGCGCGTCATGGCTCGAAAGTGGTTATTGGTGCACGAAATCACGAAAAGCTGATGGAAGTGGCCGAATCGATAAAAATTCAAGGAGGAGATTTGGTTTTTTTACCAATGGACGTGAGCAACGAAAACGATTGCAAAAGACTGATTGAAACAGCCGTATCGCAATATGGAACGGTAGATGTGCTGATTAATAACGCCGGCATTTCCATGCGCGCCTTATTTGTTGATGTCGACCTGAGTGTGATTAAAAAACTAATAAACATCAATTTCTGGGGAACAGTTTACTGCACCAAATACGCCTTACCCTATTTATTGGAACAAAAAGGAAGCGTGGTAGGAATTTCTTCGGTGGCAGGAATAAAAGGACTTCCCGCCAGAACCGGCTATTCAGCTTCAAAGTTTGCCATGAACGGATTTCTGGAAGCCCTGCGCATCGAAAACCTTAAAAACGGTTTACATGTGCTGGTAGCACATCCCGGGTTTACCACTTCAAACATTAGAAACACTGCACTGGCGGCGGATGGAGCCATGCAAGGGGAGTCACCACGCGATGAAGCCGGGATGATGTCGGCAGAGGAGGTGGCCAAACATATCTATAAGGCTGTGAGCAAAAGAAAAAATAAAATTATCCTGACCTCTCAGGGAAAAATAACCAATTTGATGAATAAGTTTTTTCCCAATCTCCTTGACAAAATGGTTTTTAACCACATGGCCAAAGAGCCCGACAGCCCGTTTAAATAATTGCTAACTATCAGATATTAAATGAAATAAATCAATCATATGTTAAAAAAATTTGAAATAAAACCGAATGTCGGATATGGAGACATTACTTTCGGACTGGGAATAGATGAATTTGTAGATAAATTTGGTGAACCCGAAGAAGTGGATAATTTTGATGAAGATGAAGAGCTGCACACTACTGTACTTCATTTTTGGAAAGCTGGTTTTTCTGCCTTTTTCGTTGGACTGACAAGTCAAATACTGGCCGGCATCGAAGTAGATCATCCTGAAACAACTTTGTTCGGCGAAGTGATTATCGGTAAACCACAGGATTTTGTAATCGAGTTATTGAAAAAAAATGGCATGACCGCCTACGAAACGGAGGAAGAAGATGATCCAACGGGAGAAGATGCTGAATTGCGCCTGTCGTATGAAGAAAGCATGATGGACTTTTTCTTTCGTGATGGACATTTAGTTTACATGAACTTCGGCATCTTTATCGATGAAGAAGGTAACATGCAGGCTGTATAATACCAAACAAAGTCGTTAATATAACGTATTGCGCGGGTGGTATTTGAGAATTGTTTCCCTCAAATCATTGACGTTCAGATGTGTGTAAATCTCAGTTGTGGTTATAGAAACATGCCCGAGCAGCTCCTGTACCGCCCTTAAATGCGCCCCATTTTGCACCAGATGGGTGGCATAGGAATGGCGAAAAGTATGCGGACTGACATTTTTCCTGATTCCGGCCTTTTCGACCAAAGATTTAATCAACAGAAAAATCATTTGCCGGCTCAATTTATCACCCCGGCGGTTGAGAAACAGGATGTTGTCGGCTTTCTTTTTAGCGACGATTACCCGGCGCGAATTGTACAAATAGATTTCCAGTTGTTTTTTAGCCATTGAACCCAAGGGCACCAGGCGTTGCTTGTTTCCTTTTCCTGTCACCAAAACAATTCCTTCCCTAAAGTGCAGATCGGATATCCGTAGATTTATCAGCTCCGTCACGCGAAGTCCGCACCCGTAGAGGATTTCAATGATGGCCTTGTTGCGTTCGCCCGTTTCTGTACTTAAATCAATTTGGTCTATCAGCGCTTCTATTTCAATAACAGTAAGGTACTCAGGCAGTTTTTTGCCCAGTTGCGGCGATTCGAGCAATTCGGTAGGGTCTTTAGTAATCATCCGCTCCATGGCCAAAAACTTGAAAAAGGATTTTATACCCGAAATTACCCTGGCTTGTGAATTCGGTCCCAACTCCATGTCGTTGATAAACGCAATAAATTTTTGCAGGTCTTCGAGCTGGATATGCTCAAAATTGGCTTTTCGTCCCTCTTCAAGTAAAAACCTGAATAATAAATCGACATCATGTAAATAGGCATCCAGGGTGTTTTGCGACATCCCGCGCTCGAGCTGTAAGTATCTTTTAAAACCTGATTTTACCGACGCAAATGAATCCATTTATATGCTACAAATGAAGTTATATCAGGGCAGTTTTTACCTGACTATTTTATATCAAACTATAAATAACTGAAATATGGCACGAAATTAACTAAAAAATGATCGGGGAACCTAATTTTTTTCTATTTTCGGGGTCGAATAATTACACACTTTTCATTCATTAACACTCACTACAAATGGTAGATTTTTCACTCGAACCGAAACAAATTGAACTTCAGCTGAAAGTTCGCGATTTTGCCGACCGCTATTTAAGGCCAAATGCCAGAAAATATGATGAGCTCGCCGAGTTCCCATGGGACATCGTAAAACAGGCCTACAACGAAGGCTTAATGAATGGTCCCATGGCCAAAATTTATGGAGGTCACGAACACTCCATATTCGAAAGTGCCTTAGCTTCAGAAGAATTGGGTGCAGGTTGTGTAGGTATAGGTATTTGTATGGATGCCAATACGTTAGCGTTAACCCCGCTCTATCTCGGTGCAACCGAAGAACAAAAAAAACGTTTCTTCGGGCAGATAAATGAAGAAAAAAGTGTTGCAGCCTACGCGCTCACTGAGCCCAATGCTGGATCAGATGTGGCAGGCATTAAAACACAAGCCATCCTCCATGGCGACAAATACATCATGAACGGACACAAAAGATACATCACCAACGGCAGCGTATCTTCATTCATTACCGTTTTTGCTATTACCGATCCCGAAAAAGGAGCACGCAGCCTCACTGCTTTCGTAGTGCCAACAAACTCTCCCGGTGTAGAAATTGTTTCTGATCTGAAAAAAATGGGACAAAGAGCCTCCGTCCAAACCGAATTTAAGTTCCATGACGTAGAAATTCCCATCGAAAACAGAATCGGAGGCGAAGGTCATGGCTTTTTGCTCGCTATGAAAACCTTCGAGAGAACGAGAACCGGCGTGGCTGCGCTCAGCGTTGGTAACGCCAGAGAGGCCTATGAAACTTCAATGAAATGGGCAAAAAATCGCATCCAATTTGGAAAACCAATTACTGTAAACCAAGGGGTTAGCTTTATTATTGCAGACATGGCCACCGAAATTGAAGCCGCCAGACTTATTACATGGAATGCTGCTTGGGCTTACGATACCGGACAAAAATCGGCAAATACGCTGTCAGCGATGGCTAAATTGTATGCCTCTGATGTAGCCATGAAAGTAACCACTGACGCTGTTCAGGTAATGGCCGGCGAAGGCTATTCTACTGATTTCCTTGTTGAGAAAATGATGCGCGATGCCAAATTGTGTCAGATTTATGAAGGAACCAACCAAATTCAACGATTGGTCATCAGCAAAGGAGTTCTGAAATAGAGACTTAAGTCATAAATTGGCCGTGAACTGGTGCTTGCCACGACCACCGCACCGATCCGGTTAAGCAAAAAAAATGCCCTTGAAATTTCAAGGGCTTTTCTTTTTAGAACTTATAAAGTCCGTCATCTATAAGCTTATCCGCTATGCGACGACGCGCTTCCTTGGTATTTCCAGGTTTTATATAAGTAAGTTTTTCTAAGATTTCTGCGTATTTCGTAGCTTCCGTTTCGGGTAAAATTGCCCCAATGGCCTCAAAAGAAACCTGTTTCACCTGTGACACAACCGTATAGGTAAGTACCTCGAGCATGTCATCATACAGCGCGATTTTATCCGATCCTCTGGACCTGAGTTTTTCCACCCTGAGGGCAGTTGATTCAAGTACATAAACACCCATAATGGCATCAGAGATGTTCATCAGAATTTCTTCTTCAAACATAAGCTTGCGTTGGAAAGTATCCTGAGCCAATGGCATTAAAATCAGCACTACCTTTTTCAGGTTTTCTATTTGTTTCATTTTTGCAGAAAATCCATCCCCTGATGAATTCACTGATGAAATAGCTTCAAGATCGGCCAGAATTTCACGTGCTTTTTCAAACAAGTTAATTCTTTTCTTCAAGCCTTTTTTCATGATTGAATCAACAGTAATCATGCGATTAATCTCGTTGGTTCCTTCAAAAATCCGGTTGATACGGCTGTCGCGATAGGAGCGATCGGCAGGTGCCTCAGAGGAAAATCCCATACCCCCGAAAATCTGAACCATTTCGTCAACAATGTAATCAAGTGATTCAGAGCCATATACTTTAAGTAAAGCACATTCTGGCTCATATTCTGCTATTCCTTCTATATTGGCTTCTCCGTATGATTT
>Ga0180009_10001698_pt1 | contig 26633 bp, 21 predicted proteins | sample OS_PC_MetaG_FD_123537 | JGI IMG/M metagenome (GOLD analysis project Ga0180009, IMG submission 123537) | Groundwater microbial communities from the Aspo Hard Rock Laboratory (HRL) deep subsurface site, Sweden - OS_PC_MetaG | ecosystem: Environmental > Aquatic > Deep subsurface > Groundwater... | reverse complement strand
GCCAATCCACGTTGATATTCAGGTGCAAGAGTTTTCCTTTACGCTTCGGTGAGTTGGCGCTGTTTCTTAGTATTATTTTGAGATGCTAGCAACAACACACGGTTTTTAACAGTTTTTTTCTCGCCACGCTGCAAGAGTTGAACACATGTGTCCAATTTCCAACACCACTAACGCCTATAATCGGCGGAAACTTTAGGCACGCTGTTTCATTTCAGCGCCAAGGCGTTTGAGTCAGGATGGCAGCTTGCCTTACAGTACAAGGCAAGCAATGCGCTTTAATTGCAGCAAACATCAATTCAAACAGCGGGTTATTGAGATGAATCCGCTGCACATCCCCAGACGGGACCGGGTCAATCGGCGCAAGTTATCTGGGGATTTCTGCCATCTCAGCAATAAGGAACCCGATGTTTTCGAAATGGTGGCATTACGCAATCGCCCTGGCTGTTAGTTTGGGCGTGGTGGGTACGGCACTGGCAGGATTGGCTGCCGCACTGATCTATCCCAACCTTCCGCCACTTGAGGCGCTGACCGACTACAAACCCAAGCTCCCACTGCGGGTATACACCTCGGATGGCGCGTTGATTGGCGAATTCGGCGAGGAGCGACGCGCCTTCATCACCATCGACAAAGTGCCCGACTACATGAAGCAGGCCATCATCGCCGCCGAGGATGAGCGCTTCTATTCCCACGGCGGCGTGGACACGCTAGGCGTGCTGCGCGCAGCCGCATCAAACCTGATGTCCGGCGGCGCCAAGGAAGGCGCATCGACCATCACCATGCAGGTCGCACGCAATTTCTTTTTGTCGAACGAGAAAACGCTGACCCGCAAGCTGTCCGAAGCCATGCTGGCGATGAAAATCGAACACAATTTATCGAAGGACAAGATTCTCGAGCTCTACATCAACCAGATCTATCTTGGTCAGCGCGCCTACGGTTTTGAGGCTGCCGCACGTGCTTACTTCGGAAAAACCATGCGCGAGTTGTCACTGGCCGAGTTCGCCATGTTGGCGGGGCTGCCCAAGGCGCCCTCACGCTACAATCCGGTGGTTAACTTTCCGCGCGCAAAGTCACGCCAGGAATATGTGCTCAAACGCATGCGCACACTCAAATTCATCGACCAGCCAACCTGGCAAGCCGCCGTCAACCAAAAACTGGTGATCCGCCAGACACGTCAGCAAACGGATGTGACCGCTGACTACGCGGCAGAAATGGTGCGCCAAACCCTGTTCGAAAAATACGGCGAATCCATCTACAGTACGGGCATCAAAGTCGTAACCACATTGAAAAAGGCGCAACAAGCCTCCGCCAATCAGGCGGTGTGGCAGGGCATCGCCGATTACGATCTGCGCCATGGTTATCGCGGACCGGATAAACAGATCAGCCTGCCTGCCGACAAGGCCGCACGAGACGCTGCCATCGTTGATCTGCTGGATGGCATTGCCCCTGTCAGCGACTTGTTGCCTGCCGTCGTCCTCGGCGCTACGCCCAAACAAATCCGTGCGCAGCTACATGACGGAACCGTAGTTGAGATAACAGGCAACTCGCTCAAGTGGGTCGCGAACTGGGCTGCCGGCAAGAAAGGGCGTCAGCTTGAGCCGGGTGCAGTGGTGCGCGTGCAATTAGCCGGCAGCAAATCGCAATGGCGGCTGGCACAGCTACCGGAAGTGGAAGCGGCGCTGGTTGCGGTGAATCCCGAAGACGGCGCCATTACGGCACTGGTCGGCGGATTTGATTTCAACCGCAACAAATTCAACCGGGTGACCCAGGCATGGCGTCAACCGGGCTCAAGTTTCAAACCGTTCATCTATTCCGCCGCGCTGGAAAAAGGCCTGACTCCGGCGTCGATGATCGACAACGCACCCATCTCGCTCACAGCCGAAGAAGCCGGCGGTACCGCCTGGGAACCCAAAAACTACGACAGCAGCACCGGCGCGCCGGTACGCATACGCACGGCACTCACCAAGTCGCTTAACCTGGTTTCTGTGCGCATTTTGCAAGCCATCGGACCCTATTACGCACGCGACTATATCCGCCGTTTTGGCTTTGATCCGGCGCGCCACCCGCCTTACCTGACCATGGCGCTGGGCGCGGGCAGCGTCACCCCGCTGCAGATGGCAGCGGCTTATGGGGTATTCGCCAACGGCGGTTTCAGCGTTAATCCTTATCTCATCGACAAAGTGTATGACAAGGACGGACGCCTGCTGATGCAATCCAGCCCGCAAAAAGTGGGGGGGAACGCTCCACGGGTGATCGACCCGCGCAACGCCTGGCTCATGACCAACATGATGCAGGATGTGGTCCGCTATGGCACCGCCGCCCGCGCGGGTCAGTTGGGTCGCAGCGACATTGCAGGCAAAACGGGCACCACCAATGATGCGCGCGACACCTGGTTCGCGGGCTTCAGCCCCGATCTGGTAGCGATTGCCTGGATGGGTTACGACCAGCCGCGCTCACTGGGTCGTAGCGAAACAGGCTCACAATCGGCCCTGCCGATATGGATGAAGTTCATGGGAACCGCACTCAAAGGCGTCCCACAAAAAGGCTGGGCCATGCCTGGCGGCATCATCTCGGTGCAAATCGATCCCGATACGGGCACACGTGTATCCGAGTCGGTGATCGACACGGTGCTAGGCATTGCCAGGCCCAGCATGACGGAATATTTTTATCAGGAATTTCCGCCTCCCGATGCGTCAGCGGTGGAATGGAACACCGAGTCCGATGGTTTCGCCGTGCCCGGTCAAGTTGCCGAACCCGCCATTGCGGAAAAATCCACTCCCGCGGTTCCATCCGGTCAGGTTCCCGTTACGACGACCAAACCTGCACTTACCCCGCCGTCAAAACCCGCACCCACATTGCCGCCTAACCAGGCCCCAGCCGGGATCAAACCGTCGCCGGGCACGCCGACCAAAGCGCCGGTTACCGTCGGCACGCCCATATGAAAAACCAGGACATGCGTCGCCGCATTGCACATGTGGCGGCACGCATACTGGCAGAAGATGGAAGCCTGGATTACGGCAGTGCCAAACGCAAGGCTGCGCGCCAGTTAGGCGCGCCCGACAGTGACAACCTGCCCGACAATCAGCAGATCGACGAGGCGTTGCGGAGCTATCAAGCACTTTATCAGGCTGATGAAACGCGAACGCAGGTGACGTTGCTGCGCCAGGTCGCCATTGAATACATGGAACAGCTGGCGGAATTCGACCCGCATTTGACCGGCCCGGTACTCAACGGGACCGCGGGCAGAAACTCCGACATCAACCTGCAACTCTTCACCGATGACCAGAAAGAAGTCGAATTCCTGTTGATGCGCCTGACAACACCCTATCAGAGCGCCGAGTACAGAATCAGCAACACCCCCGGGGGGGTCTACCCACGCTTCATCATTCAAGACCCCCGCGCCCCGGTTGATCTGGTTGTTTATCCCGCCACCGACCTGCGTAGCATGAAGCGGTTGCAGGCAGACGGCAGGCCGCGCCGGCTGCGCCTGACCCAAGTGCGGGCCTTGAATTGATCTGCGCGCCGAATAGCCGTGCTGGCATGGATGATGCTGATCAGTTCCCCATGACTCAATTGAGCGAACGCCTGTGATCCGGTTCTTTCGGCACTATGTGCCCCTTAATTTATTGATACTGGTATTGGTCGAAGCCCTGATATTGGGCGGCGCCATCTACGCGGGCGTCAGCGCGCGCTTTCTGGAAGTCGGGGCAATCCCGCCGGAATTAACCCCGCTGCTGCCCAAGGCCCTGACATTCACGGCAGTCATGCTGGGACTGATGACCGCCAGCGGCCTGTATGACCTTGAATGGCAGGGCGGGGCGCGCGCATTGCTGCAACGCCTCAGCCTGTGTTTCGGCATTGGCTTGCTGGCCATGAGCCTGCTGTTTTACGTCTTCCCCGTCTTGCTGGTCGGCCGGGGAGCCTTTCTGCTTTCGTTTGGCCTGGCCCTGCTGGGCATCTTGCTAAGCCGCACGTTGTTCTTGCGCTGGTCGCGGGTGGGCGCGTTCAAGGCCCGGGCACTGGTTATTGGCACCGGCAGCCGCGCCGCCCAGATCGAAAGCCTGCTGACTGACCGCGGTCACGCCAGCAATACCGAGGTGATCGGCTATGTTCCCATGAGCGGGAGTCATCATTTCGTCGATCATGTCCGGATTCTCGACACCGAGGAGTCTTTGTCCGATCTGGTTACCCGTCTGCAAATCAGTGAAATCATCCTGGCGGTGCGCGATCGCCGCGATGGTGGCATTCCCGTGCAGGACCTCCTTAGATGCAAGCTGCGCGGCATCCGCATCCTGGAATTGTCCAGCTTCTTCGAGCGCGAAAATGGTCATTTGCAACTCGATTCATTGAATGCCAGCTGGATGATTCTGGCTGAAGGCTTTCATCAGGGCATCTTGCGCGACACCATCAAGCGCCTGTTTGACCTGGTGATCAGCGCGGCCCTGCTAACGGTAAGCCTGCCCGTCATGTTACTCACCGCTCTGATGATCAAACTGGAAAGCCCCGGGCCCGTGTTGTATCGTCAGGAACGCGTCGGACAAGGGGGCGACAATTTCACTATTTTCAAGTTTCGCAGCATGTGTGTTGATGCGGAAAAAGATGGGAAACCCAGATGGGCGCGCCAAAATGATAGCCGGGTCACCTTTACCGGGCGATTTATCCGGCGTACGCGCATTGATGAACTGCCGCAGGTTTTCAACGTGTTCTTCGGCAACATGAGCTTTGTTGGACCGCGCCCCGAACGCCCCTATTTCGTGCAGGACCTGACCCAGAAGATTCCCTATTACGGCGTCCGTCACACGGTCAAACCCGGCATCACTGGCTGGGCACAAGTACGCTACCCCTACGGGGCAACCGACGAAGATGCCATGCACAAGCTTCAATATGACCTTTACTACGTCAAAAACCACAGCCTGTTTCTCGACCTCATGATCCTGTTTCAGACCGCACAAGTGGTGTTGTGGGGAAAGGGCGTGCGCTAATCGCGCGCCCCTGACGCGCCGCCATGTCTGCCACCCTGCTTATCCTGGCTGCAGTAGGTTATGGGCTGGCAATGCTGTCCTATTTAGGGCTTTCCGGACTCATTATTGCCAGTTGGAAACAGCGTCCGCACGGACGTTTGCTGGTACTGGCCACCTGCCTCAGTACTTTGTGGGGAGGCCTATCCGCGCTGACTGCATTAGGCAAGCTCCCGCCCGTGCTCAGTTTCGCTGCCGAGGTGGCACGTAATGGTGCCTGGCTATCATTACTGCTGTATATCCTGCATCTACGACTGCCCACGGGCGCGATCCTGCCCTTGCCGCTGCGATTCATCCGCACCCTGAGTGGCGCTCTGGTCATTGGGCTGCTCGTTTCCAGCGCGATGCCTTTCATCGCCCCCACCCAGCCAGTCTTGGCGCAATGGGCCGGCAACCTTGGGTTGGTGCTGCTGTCCGTGATGGGCTTGGTGCTGATTGAGCAGGTCTACCGCAGCACCCGTCCGGAAGATCGTTGGGCGATCAAGTTTCTGTGTCTTGGGCTGGGCGGCCTGTTCGTCTATGATTTTTATCTCTACGCCAACGCTGCACTATTCAACGCTCTGGATGCCCAGGTGTGGGCAGCACGCGGCTATGTCGTTGCCATGGTGGCGCCGCTGATCGCCGTTTCCGCTGCCCGCAATCCGGAATGGGCCGCACCGGTCGGCTTGTCACGCAGCATGGCTTTTCATACCGCCAGCCTGCTGGGGGCGGGGATCTATTTGTTGCTGATAGCGGGCGCAGGCTACTACCTGCGCCTGTTTGGTGGTGAATGGGGCGATGTGGTGCAAACCGTGTTCCTCTTTGCCGCCGCCATGCTGCTGGTGCTACTGATGTTTTCAGGCACTTTGCGCGCCCGTTTGCGGGTTTTTCTATCCAAGCACTTTTTCAGCTATCGCTACGATTACCGGGAAGAATGGTTGAAATTCACCCGCACCCTCACCGAAGGCCATACCGGCGATCAGATGGGCGAACGCGCTGTAGAAGCACTGGCCCGGCTGCTCGACAGCCCGGGTGGCGCCTTGTGGATGCATGAGGGCCAGGCAGGTTTTCAGCGTGCCAACCACTGGAACTGGAGCGACATTCAGGGCACTGAGCCCACCGACTCCCACTTCATTCATTGGCTCGCTGATAAACAATGGATACTGGATCTGGACGAGATGAAAACCCGGCGAGACCTCTACGGCGACCTCGACGCACCTGCCTGGATAAAACAGGCTAACGATGCCTGGTTGGTGGTCCCATTGATGCTCCACGAAGAACTGCTGGGGTTCGTCGTACTGAAGCACTCTCTGGGCAAAGCCAATTTCAATTGGGAGGTAAGCGACCTCCTCAAGGTCGCAGCACGCCAGGCCGCAGCACACCTGGCCCAAATGCGCGCATCCAACCAGCTCATCGTGGCGCGCCAGTTCGAATCGTTCAACCGCACCACCACATTTGTCATTCATGACCTGAAGAATTTGATCGCACAACTGTCGCTGCTGTTGGCCAATGCCGAAAAACACCAGCACAACCCGGAATTCCAGGCCGACATGCTGGTCACCGTGGAGAATGCCGTCACCCGTATGAACAAGGTGCTTACGCAATTGCGTCGGGGAAACGATGAAGCACGCTCGCAATCGGTGACATTGCTGGACATTCTGGAAGAGGCTGTCGCCAGTAAACACGCATTCAAATTAAAACCGGTTCTTGAACGCCCGTCCGCCAACTTGCGAGTGTATGCCGAGCGCGAACGACTCACCCGCGCAATTGGCCACCTGCTGCAAAATGCGCTTGAGGCCACCCCCTCAACCGGTCAAGTTACCCTGCGTGGATTCGAGGCCTCCGGACAAGCCATCATCGAAATCATCGATACAGGTAGCGGCATGGATGAAACCTTTATCCTTACCCGCTTGTTCCAGCCTTTTGATTCCACCAAAGGCGCCGGCATGGGTATCGGCGCCTATGAGTGCCGCGAAACAGTGCGCGCGTTAGGTGGCACTCTGCAAGTAAACAGCACACCGGGGAGCGGCACCCGGTTTCGCCTCAGCCTGCCGCTGGACAATAATTCACAAGCCGGAGGAGACGCCGCATGAGCGACGCCAAACAAACAATATTGCTGGTGGAAGACGACCCCGGGTTGCAAAAGCAGCTCAAATGGAGTCTTTCTGATTATGAACTGGTCGTTGCAGCTGACCGCGACAGCGCCATTGCTCAGCTCCGCCGGCATGAGCCCCCTGTCGTACTGCTCGACTTGGGGCTACCCCCCGATGCCGATGGCGCCACCGAAGGGCTGGCTGCATTACAGGAAATTCTGTCCCTGGCACCCGCAACCAAAATCATTGTCGTCACCGGCAACCTCGATCGCAGCAATGCAGTACAAGCTATCCAGTTGGGCGCATACGACTTCTTCCAGAAGCCTTTCGAGCCCGATGTGCTGGCACTGATGATTTCACGCGCATTGCATGTCCACGCACTGGAGGCAGAAAACCGGCAGCTGATATCCCGGCAACGGGGTTCGCCCCTGCAGGGGCTGATCACCAGCAGCGAACCCATGCTGGAAATCTGCCGCACGGTAGAAAAAGTCGCTCCAGCCAATGTCACCGTCCTTCTGCTGGGTGAATCCGGCACCGGCAAGGAGGTGCTGGCGCGAGGCGTTCACGAACTGTCGCCACGCGCCGGCAAGCGCTTTGTTGCCATCAATTGCGCCGCCATTCCCGATACCTTGCTGGAATCCGAGTTGTTCGGTTATGAAAAAGGCGCCTTCACCGGTGCCGCCAAGCAAACCATCGGACGGATCGAATACGCCAACGAAGGCACCTTGTTCCTCGATGAAATTGGCGACCTGCCGATACCGCTGCAAGCCAAGCTGCTGCGCTTCCTGCAGGAGCGTGTCATTGAACGCCTCGGCGGTCGTGGCGAAATTCCGGTCGATGTGCGCATCGTGTGCGCCACCCATCGCGACCTCGCCGAAATGATACGCGAGGGCAGCTTCCGTGAAGACCTTTACTATCGCTTGTCCGAAATTGCTGTCGCCATCCCGCCACTGCGCGAGCGCCCGGGCGATGCCGTGTTGCTGGCCCAGGCTTTTCTGGAACGCTATGCCAAGGAAATGGGGCGCAACATCCGAGGCTTTACCGCCGATGCACTGGGCTCGCTCGAAACCCACAGTTGGCCAGGCAACGTCCGCGAAATGGAAAATCTGATCAAGCGCGCCACCATCATGGCCGACGGCAATCAGATTTCAGCAAGCGATTTGGGGCTTAACGCCGGGCAAGCCTCCCCGCAGCTTTTGAACCTGCGGCAGGCGCGCGAAAATGCCGAGCGGTTGGCAATCACCCAGGCACTCGCACGAAGTGAAGGCAACATCGCCCAGGCTGCGGAATTACTCGGCATCACACGCCCGACGCTGTATGATTTAATGGCAAAGATAAGTATGAATTAAACCTTGGCTCAATTTCTTATAAATAATCGGCCAAGTTGACAGAAGCTGCAATGTAGCTATTTCATACTCATTAACAACCACAGCGCAGCAGCGCTCATACCGGTTCCTCCTCCGTATGAACTGATCAATCGCTTCGTGCTGTGCCATAACCCAACATTATAATTATGGGAAAGAAACACACATGAGCCTTCCTCGATATCACAGCAATAAAGCCCTTGTCGTCGCGCTAGCTTTAGCCTTGACCGCTTGCGGAAAAACTCCTGAACAACACTTTACTCAGGCGCAAGATCGTGTACAGAAAGCCGACTACAGAGCCGCCGTCATTGAACTCAAAACGGTGCTGCAGGAACAGCCAGACAACCGAGAAGCACGCCTACTGTTGGGAGAGGTCTCCCTCAAAAACGGAGCTTTTTCGGATGCCGAGAAGGAACTCAGCAGGGCGCGCAGCCTGGGGATCCCGGATGATCGGGTTCTTCCGAGTTTAGCCAAGGCTTATGTGAGAACAGGGGATCCCCAGAAAGCACTGGATCTGGGAATCCCCACGACCGGATTGACTCCGCAGTCCCTCGCCGCACTCCACACCATGCGGGCGGAAGCACAGCTCTCCCTGGGTAAGCGAGCTGAGGCAGAACTATCTGTCGGCGCGGCTACCCAGGCCGATCCCAAACAACCAGAACTGCTGCTGACTCGAGCGAAACTGGCGCTTATGGACAAACGGAAAGACCAGGCTGGACAGCTGCTCGACGAAGCGCTTTTACAGGACCCAAAGTTTGTCGAAGCGTTCTTCCTCAAGGCTGCGTTGCTTGAATCTGATAACAAGCCCGATGACGCCGCCAAAATTTACCGAAAAATACTCGCTAATGACCCAGCCCAGTTCCGCGCTCATCTCGCTATCGGCAGCCAGCAACTGAAGAAGGGGGATACCGATGCAGCCGACCAGTCTTTCCAAGCAGCAGAGAAGATCGCAGGGAAAAACCCCCTCGTCATGTACTCCCGAGGAACCCTGGAACTCCAGCGTGGAAAACCGGATGCTGCGAGTAGCGCATTTTTGGAAGTCCTGCGGGTAGCACCAGACCACCTACCCACCATGCTTGCCTACGCCATGTCGAGCCACGATCAAGGTAATTACGAACAAAGCATCAATTATTCAGGCAAGGTACTCGGTATCGTCCCAGGCAATCTTCTTGCCACCAAAATCCTGGTCAGCAGCAAACTGAAGAGTGGCGACCTCCACGGCGCTTTGGAAACCCTGAACGCCCATATGGCCAAGTATCAGTCCGATTCCAGATTGCTCGCTTTGGCAGGCGACGCTCACCTGCAGGCAGGGGATAACGTCAAGGCCATGAGTTTCCTGGACAAAGCGGCCGAACTTGAACCTGGCAATGCCGCAATCAAGACTCGCCAGGCAGCAGGGAATTTAGCCATGGGAAACAGCAGCGAGGCGCTGATTGATCTTGAGGCCGCCACCGCACTAAGCGACAAACCCGGCCAGGCAGATCTGGCCCTTGTTATGTTGCACTTAAACAGCAAGCAGTATGACCAAGCACTCCTGACCATCAGCAAGCTGGAAAAAAAATTACCAAACAACCCAGTCACGCACAACCTACGGGCCGCCGCCCTGCTAGGCAAGCAGGATCAGGATGGCGCACGCAAAGCACTGCTACAGGCTCTGGCCATCGATCCCAAGTTTTTCCCGGCTGCAGCCAATCTCGCCCGTCTTGATATACAAGACAAGAAACCCGAGGCTGCTCGCAAGCGCTTCGAATCCATTCTGGCGAAAGACAAGGACAACGTGAAGGCCATGCTGGCGCTGGCGAGTCTGGCTGCGGCCGAAAAGAATGAAAAGGGTTATGTTGACTGGCTTCAAAAGGCTGCCAAGGCAGACCCAAAAAGCTTCGATTCCAGCGCTGGGCTAGTGCAATATTATCTATCCAAAAAGGAAAAGCAAAAGGCACTATCCTTGGCGCGCGAGGCTACCAATGCCAATCCTGACAGCTTTCAGGCCATGAGCCTGTTCGGGACAACACAATTGGCAATCGGCAATAAAGCTGCAGCCATCGAAACATTCAACCGCATGACGCTTAAGTCACCGCAATCGCCCGAAGCTTATCTGCGTCTGGCCCTTGCTCAGATCGCCGACAAAAAACTGGCAGCAGCACGCGATTCACTAAACAAGTCAATCCAGCTTAAACCGAATTTCCTCAAAGCTCAGGATGCACTGATACGCTTGGATATGGCCGAAAAGCAGCCCGCAGCCGCGCTTCAAATCGCTCGCCAGATCCAGCAGCAACAACCCAAGTCTCCGTTTGGCTTCGAACACGAGGCCGATATCCTGTTGAGCCAGAAAAACTTCCCCCAGGCCATCAAGGCCTACGAACAGGCCTTGTCGAAAGAGGCGAACGCCTCAAGGCTGATCAAATTGCATAGCACCTTGCATCTTTCCGGAAATGACAACTCCGCCGAACAACGGTTAAACAACTGGCTTCAGCAGAATCCAAAAGATACGGCCGTACGTGCCTATGCTGCCGAGTTTTATATGCTGAACCAACGCGATCAAGACGCCATTGTCCAATATGAAATGATCCTCAAGATGGATCAGATGAATGCCGTGGCTCTAAATAACTTGGCCAATCTCTACCAGCGCACCAAGGACAGCCGAGCATTAAATGTTGCCGAACAAGCCTACAAGCTGGCTCCAGACAATCCGGGTGTGCAGGACACCTTGGGCTGGATTCTTGTGGAAAAAGGCGTGGATGCCCGCGGCCTCGAACTGCTGCGCAAGGCCGCAAAAAATGTTCCCAAGGTGGGGGTGATACGCTACCACTACGGCGTCGCACTGGCGCGCTCCGGCAACAAGTCGCTAGCAAAAAAGGAACTGGAAGCTGCTATTGCCACCGGACAAAAGTTTCCTGAGTTAGAAGACGCCAAAGCGATGTTGCGGACACTTTAATTACCCCTCGTTGAGCCCCCTCGCGAATCCATGACCATGACAACCTTCAGGCCGACTCTGTCATTCGGCACTGTTGCAGTCGACATGCGACTGGCGTTACGCAATATCTTGCGTCAGCGGCGGCGCAGCGCCATTGCCATCCTCGCAATCGGGTTTGGCATCATAGCCATGATGCTGGCAGCAGGCTATATTGAATGGATATTCTGGGCTACCCGCGAGGGGACTATAGCGCCCCAGTTTGGTCATATTCAAGTTACAAGACCGAATTATCACGATGGCGGTCAAGCGGACCCTTTTTCTTTTTTGCTGCCAAATGATTCGCCAGCCCTAAACCGGATTCAGCAAACACCGGGCGTAAAGCTGGTGACCGCGCGGCTTGCCTTCAGCGGACTTATCAGCCATGGTGAGGACACGCTATCATTCATTGGTGAAGGCATAGACCCCGCCAAAGATCCGTCAACGCGTTACCAGATCATTGTCGACGGAGAGAAGCTAGCGGTGACGGAGCCGCATGGCCTGATTATTGGTGCGGGCTTGGCCGCCAACCTGAACGTCAAGACAGGTGACATGGTCGTCTTGCTCACCAACACCCCCAGAAAAGGCATCAATGCTGTAGAGGGGCGCGTTCGAGGATTGGTTTCTACCTCATTAAAGGCACTTGACGACTCTATAGTCCGGGTACCCATAGGCATGGCTCGCGAACTGCTTCGGACAGATGGCTCCCATGCTTGGATCACCGTTTTACAGCAAACCGAAATGACGGATGATGTGATGAAGCGCCTTGAGGGCGAAACCACTTTGCGGGATTTCGAGGTCACGCCCTGGATGAAACTGGCAGACTTCTACAACAAGACAGTCGAACTCTTTTCCCGCCAAATCGGTGTGGTGAAACTGATCATTGCCAGCATCATCGTACTCAGCATTAGCAACACCATGACCATGACCGTGATGGAGCGTACTGTCGAGATCGGTACGGCCATGGCTCTCGGCGTCAGGCGCAACCGCATCCTTCGCATGTTCCTGCTGGAAGGCGCATTACTTGGCACCATAGGCGGCGTTTGTGGCGCAACGCTTGGCTACCTCGCCTCATTGCTCATCTCGGCAATAGGCATCCCCATGCCGCCAGCGCCAGGTATGTCGCGAGGGTTCACCGCGGCCATCATGGTCACCCCGACAATCATTCTAGAAGCGTTGCTGCTCGCCATTGTGACCACGCTCGTTGCAAGCCTTTATCCGGCTTGGCGCGCATCCAGACTGGTCGTTGTCGATGCGCTTCGCCATAATCGCTGAAGAATAGCCAACATGTGGATACTTGCATTACGAAATGTCCTCCGTCACAAAGCGCGCACGGGCATGACCCTGCTTGCTATCGTGGCTGGCGTTGTCGGCTTGATTCTGAGTGGCGGTTTCGTACAGGACATCTTCATCCAGTTGGGCGAAGCTCTGATCCACTCTCAATCCGGGCACCTACAAGTTTCCCGTTCGGGCTACTTCTTACGCGGCGCCCGCAGTCCTGAAAAATACCTGATTAATGACCCAGAACACCTCCGCCAGGAGATCGCTGCTATTAATGGCGTGGATGACGTAATGGGAAGACTGTACTTTGCAGGCCTGATTAACAATGGTCATGCCGACCTGCCGATTGTTGGCGAAGGCGTGGAGCCAGCCCGAGAGGCGCGCTTAGGCAGTGGCATGACCATCACCGAGGGAAAACGGCTGGAAGACAAAGACGAACACGGCATCATGATCGGCCACGGCCTAGCCCAGGCCCTGAAAATAAAATCCGGAGACTGGGTGACCCTCGTCATCAACACGGCTGATGGCGCCCTCAACAGCCTGGAATTCCAGGTAACGGGAATATTCCAGACCTTTTCCAAGGACTACGATGCGCGCGGAGTGCGTATCCCCCTGTCGACGGCCCAAGACCTCATGGCCACAAAAGGGATAAACACGCTGGTAGTGTCCTTGAAAGAGACCAAGGACACAGAAAGGGTGGCAAGTTTGCTCTCGAAACAATATGCAGATAAAGACCTGGAGACCACAACCTGGCTGCAACTGAATGATTTTTACGCCAAAACCGTGGGGATGTATGATGCCCAATTCCAAGTGTTGCGCATCATCATTCTTTTGATGGTGCTTTTAAGCGTCGCCAACAGTGTCAACATGACCGTCTTCGAGCGAGTAGGCGAATTTGGCACCATGATGGCTATTGGAAATCACAGTCGGCAGGTATTCTCCCTCATCGTTGCGGAGAATTGCATTGTTGGGCTGATCGGCGCGGTGGCTGGCGTCATTATCGGCGTGATGCTGGCATGGATCATATCTGCCATAGGCATGCCCATGCCACCGCCGCCCAACTCGGAAATCGGCTATATCGCACGCATCATCATCGTGCCATCTGTGGTTGCCGGCGCCTTTGCCGTCGGCTTCCTTGCCACCATTGCCGCATCCTTTCTCCCGGCGTATCGCGTGAGCCGCATTCCGGTGGTGGACGCCTTACGACAGAACGTCTGAGTTTCTAAAAATCGTGGCGCAATTCAGCGTAGCCTCGGTCCTTGTTATCAAACTGACCGAACAACCCTGTAGGTGACCCACCGAACACATCAAGACCGAAAGCCATCTTCCAGTTCGGCTGGAAACCCCAGATCATTTTGGGACGCACCATCCAATCACGTCGATTCAGGCTGTGGATCATAAGCGCCTCGGCTTCCCAGTTGTGGGCAAGCTTGTGATTCACCAATAACGAAATTCCGCTCTCGTATTGATCAAAAAGTGTGTCCGGATGCGGATCGAAGAAAATGCGCTGAAATACCTGGGTATTCAACCGGGTTTCGCTGGTGGGATTGAAGTCCAAGCCCACCACCCAGTCCAGCGTGTTCTGTTTCACCAACCCGTCGCTGTCAGAAAGATTGGCTACATTGAAGCGGCGTCCATCCGTGTAAACCGCCTCCCCCTTGAGGACAAAAGTGCCGAGATCCTTGGCCAGGGTGGCGCCGGCCTGCCAGATACGGCCATGGCGCGGATAAAAGACCTGCTTGTTGACGGCATCCCGGATGTAGGTTGGCTGACTGTCCATGCTGCTGTACCAAAAACCAGAAACATCCCAGCCATGGCTAAGCTGGGAAAGCCGAATGCCGTAATTGGTGTGATCAAGCCCATATCCCGGCTTTTTCTCGTCCATGATCAAGGGAATACCTGCAGGAGACACAGGGTAAGGGTAGAAATCAGAGCCCGCGCCCGCTTTACCCAACGTGAATGGCTTACCGATTTCATCGTAACTGGGGAAAGGTATCCACACCGCCTCGGCATGGAAATCATTCTTGAAATACTCGGCCCTTGCCGCCCACTGGGGAATTCTAAGCACCTGAAAATCGGGCAGGATGAATTCTCTCAAATCTTTGGCCGAAACCACATCGGCAAAGAATAGGCCCACCATCTCGCCCCAGACAATGTGTTGCCGCCCCACCCGCCAATCCAGGCTGCCGGTTGAAAAGTCGAGATAAGTCTCACCGAACCGGACCTTGGTCCGCTGATCATTGCGTACCGATTCAGTATAGAAGTCAGTCAGGTCGTAAACTGCGTTGTACTCTGCACGCACATTGGCTTTCCACTTGACGCCCTCGCCCAAGTGCCCCTGGGTGCCGAGTTCGAGGCGCCCCAGCACATCGGACCAATGCTTCGGGTCGGAATAGGTGTAAGCCAATCTTGTCTGGAAGAAGCCCCGCATAGGGAGCCCCTCTGTCTTGACCGGCTGCGCGGCCAGTCCGGGATTGAACAGGCTTTCTTTGGAAGCCGGTAATGCGTTGTCTGTACCGGGTTCGATCCCAAACAATGAATCCTTCGATGTCGACACGCCCCCCCCAGGCTTCGCTACAGGCTGGGAATCTTTGCTCACCTCTGGCGTGGTGCCAAAAAGTGCATCCTTCGACAGCGTCAGATCGCCCTCCTTGGCGGCCAGCACGTATGAACCCACTCCGCCCACGTGATAGTCACGGTCTGCTCCTACCGCTGCATTGGCTACCAGTCCGCCCAGCATCAATGCCCACATCGTCGGCTTCCACTTCGATCTCATACCTTTTCTCCCTGCCACTCGTCACCCTTATGATTAGGCTTCACTGACTTCCACTCCTCATCCACCTTCATGCCCAGCGAGGAAATTCGACCATCCTCGATTCGGATAAGACGGTCAGCCATAGCCATAATGCGGCGGTCGTGTGTGGAAAAAATGAATGTCGTTCCATAGTGTCGATTGATGTCCTTCATCAAGCTCAAAATGCCCTCGCCTGTCTTTCTATCGAGATTGGCTGTGGGCTCGTCTGCCAGAACAATGCGAGGTTTGATTGCCAGTGCTCGCGCAATGGCAACCCGCTGGCGTTGCCCGCCACTCAGTTGATTCGGCTTGTGTTCAGCAAACCGCTCCAGGCCAACCACCGCCAGAAACTTGGCCACCCTTTGCTGGCGTTCTTCACGGCCAATTTCTGGTAGATTCAGGAGTGGAAACTCCACATTCTCAGCCGCACTCAATACCGGAAAAAGGTTAAAGCTCTGGAAGATAAAGCCGGTCGTGCGAGCGCGCAGATCGGCGAGTGCGTTTGCAGAACGACCCGTGACCTCGACATCATCAATGTAAACTTTTCCCGCTGTCGGCGTGTCAATACAGCCAATGATATTAAGCAGCGTCGTCTTGCCGCTGCCCGACGGCCCGGCGATGGCCAGGAACACGCCCTCGTCAAAAGAGAGCGTAATATCATGGAGCGCAACAACTTTTTGCTCTCCTAGCTGGTATTCCTTGCTGACCCCTTCGACGCGGACGAGGCTCATGGTGCAGCCTCCGGGGAGCACCGCATTAATGGAGGATTTTTTGACATGTCGATTTTTTCAATTCGTCGCGCCCACAATATTCTCGCTTCCTGTTTTTTCCTTGGCCTGTGCACCACCGCTGCTGCTGCGAACGATCCCCCCAATGCCGAAGACGCCGTGGCACGTGGCATCCTGGAAAAATCCGACGAGATACGCTTTCCATCAGAGGGTTTCCAGGTGGACATCCTTATCACCAGCACCAGCCCGGACCAAGACCCGGAGATGCGAAAATACCGCATCCTCTCCAAGGGTAACGAAAATACCGTGGTCATGATACTGGAACCCGCTTCTGAGCGGGGTCAGATCATGCTGATGAAAGAACGTGACCTATGGGTGTTCATGCCCAATGTCTCCCAGCCCATCCGCCTTGGCCTGGCCCAGCGCCTCATCGGCCAGGTCGCCAATGGTGATCTCGCGCGCGCCAACTTCAGTGGCGACTACACGCCCCGCTTGTTGCGTTCGGAAAAAGTCCAGGGTGAAGAACAACACGTGCTGGAACTCAGCGCCATCGACCGCGGGGTTACCTACCATCGCGTGCTGTTGTGGGTAAACAAAACCAACTATCGCCCTCGCAAGGCCGAGTTCTACTCTCTGTCCAATCGTTTAATGAAAACGGCCCATTACGAAAACTTCGACGAGGCAGCCGGTCGCAGACGACCCATGCGCCTGGTGATGGAAGATGCCCTCAAACCCGGCGAGCGCTCAGTACTGGATTATCAGGACATGAAGTTGCGTGACTTGCCCGACAAGGTCTTTTCCAAGGACTACCTTAAAAAACTGCAGTAGTGCCCCTTGGTGCCAATTCAGCCCATTCGGGTGTCGGATTTCTTTACACTTGCCATGCCGGAATGGATTCAAAGATCTGGCCAAATTGAATTAACTCCATACACATCAATATGTTAATGGGTTATCAAAAGAGATGGCACGGGCATTGCTTTTGTATAACCATCAAATCTGATTGTCGTTTTGATTAGATCTTTTAAGTGACGCGGGGTTAGCGCCAATTAATTCTGGAAAATACAAGGAGCATTAAAATGAAACTCAAACAACTTGCAGTCGCATTAACGGCCGGACTTGCCTTGGCAGGAACAGCAGCCACCGCGCAAGCAGCAAGTATTACCACCTATGACGGTATTTTTCAGGGGACCTACGGCCCGTTCGGCGGCTTTGACTGGGCGAGCAATGGCCTTGCCGTGTCATCTGGCTTCACCCTGACTGCCGCAGGCCAATCGGTTTCAACCGACCTGACCTTCTGGGCCTCGGCAGCCACTGTCGTGCAACCAGATCAGAGCCCGCTAATTAATCCGTCTTTTGGCATACTCAATGGCGACTATGAGTACACCATCGCCGCTCAGCTCACCGAGACTGCTCAGTGTACCGCCGATAACGGGTTCGGCCTCTGCACGCAAGCCAATTTCATTCTGAACAGTGGTACTTGGAACATTTACTACGACAACGCAGTGAATGCAAATCGCCTGGCCGGAACCGGCTTCACGGACGGCACCCACATTCTGGGCGGGACGTTCAATCCCGGCTTTGCTGGCACGTTTACCGCCACGGCGACCGGCGGCACCGGCAGCAATACCTTGAGCGGCCTCGTTACTTTTCAAGACTTGGCCTACGTCAGCCCCGCGCTGTTAAACACGATCGCTGGCACCGAACTGAAATTCGGCTCCGACCGCACCGACGGTGGGGGTGCCATTACGGCCACTCCGTTCGGTGCTGTTAGCTGTGATCGTGCAGGCGGGGTGGTCTGCTTGCAAGCAGATGCCAACCAATCGTTCTCGGCGATACCTGAGCCCGGTACCCTCGCGCTCCTCGGCTTGGGTCTTCTTGGCCTTGGTTCCATCCGTCGTCGCAAGCAATAATTCACTGCGTCGGCACTGCTTTTGATTAAGCCACCTCATTCGAGGTGGCTTTTTCAATTGCAGTTTGTGCTCCAGCGCCCTTGCCAGCCCGGCAAATGTTTGCCTGACACCTCTTCGATGGCTACACTCAGACGCGAAGCCTGCCCCACTACCGCATGCCACCGGGCATGCTTGATGAGCATTGCGTTAATCGATCGAGGATATGCATCACATGGCCCAATTAAGCTGCGACGTTTGCGGATCCTCTGATTCCACGCCTTATTCGACGCCCGTTGACTACATCACCGGCGAACGCTTCGCGGTTGTCCGCTGCCCGCATTGCGGACTGATATACGTCGATCCGCAGCCGCCCCTGGCTGACCTCAAGCGTTACTACCCGGCCGGCCACCAACAAGCCGAACCTGCTGCCTACGAGCTTATGGACGCGAAGGCACGCGTCCGATTCGTGGCGCAACACGTCCCAGCCAAACCGGGCCTCGCCCTCGACGTGGGCTGCGGCAAGGGCCTGCTGCTGCAGGGGTTGCGCGAACGGGATTGGCAGGTTTATGGGACCGAGCTTTCTGAAATATCGAGTTCACATGCGCGCAGCAAGGGGCTCACGGTCTACACATCGATGGTTGAAGAAGCGCCTTTCGAAGCCGGCAGCTTCGACCTGATCACCCTGTTTCATGTACTCGAACACCTGCCGCAACCCAAGAATACAATCTCCGTGTTATTCACCCTGTTGCGCCCGGGTGGCAGCTTGCTGATCGAAGTCCCCAACATCGGCAGCTGGTACGCCAAATCCTTTGGCGACGACTGGTTTCATTACGATGTACCCCGCCACCTTTTCCATTTCAATCCGCAAACCTTGCACCAGCTCATCAGCAATGCGGGCTTTGTCATAACTCGGACCGATACGCACAATATTCAGTACGATGCCTTCGGTGCCGTCCAAAGCTTTCTCAACCGCATCCTCGACAAGCCCAATCTGCTGAACAATTTCAATACAAAACAAATTACCTTGAGCGAGCTGTGGTCGGGCGAAGATCGCATTCGCAGTGTTATTGCCCTGGCTTTCAGCGAACTGGTGCTGGCTATCGGGTTCCCCCTCATGGCGCTCGTCGGACTGCTGCTTTCGCCCTGGGTCAATGGCGGCACACTGCGGATGCTCGCCAAAAAACCGGACTGACCCATACTGCCCCCTACAAAATGATGATCAGGGGATCAGATGGCTTAGCTTGGGGTCCGTATCAGGTTGTCGATGGCCTGTGTAAGCGTCAGTGTCAGTGTCAGGTTGGCATTCTGCGCCAGTTCACCAGCGCGTTCTGCGAAGGATGTGTCAGCCAATAGACTAGCAATGACATGCTGCAAGCGGGTTTCGTTGGCGCGGTCCGCACGCAGCATAAGCCCGGCACCGTAGCTTTCGATGGCCTGCATATTCAAAAACTGATCCATATTGCGGGCAATACCCAGTACCGGAACGCCATTTGCCAACGCCTGGTTGGTGGTGGGGCTGCCGCCGTTGCACACCACGAGGCGGGCTTTCTTACACACCTGATCGCCAGGCAGGTAGTCGTACACGCGGGTCTGCCCAGAGCTGAAATCCAAAGGCAATGGCTTGCCGGCAGTGGCCACCAGCACCCGGGTGTCGGCACGCTCCAATACCGGAATCAATGCCGCCAGCACGCGCGGATCGCCTGAACTGCCCATGGTGACGTAAACAAGGGGCGCTTCATCATCAGAAAAACCCAAACGCTCGCGGGGTGACGGCGACCAGGCGATGGGGCCGATGAAATCCGCCTGGGGACCGGGTTTGATTTCCGGAAACAACGCAGGGAAATTGGCGAACAGGCGAAAATCCGCGTCGCTGTAGCAGCGCCTCAGGTCATGGCCCAGGGACGGCAGACCGTGGCGCGCGCGCAACCGTTCCATGGGCACGGCGTGCAGGCGAAAGGCCAGGGGCGCGATAGCATGGAACACCCGCTCAGCCAAGGAAATCGGGACAAACCGGGTGAACGCAAGTACGGGTAATGGCGACGCCAACGGCCGCTCCGGGCTCCAGTAGGCATCGCAGACCGTGATGTAGGGTATGCTTCGCAGCCGGGCGCTGACGGACAGGGATAGCCTGAAATCGCCCACGATGAGATCGGGCTTATGTGCCTCGATCAGGGCCAGATCGGCCTCTACATAGCGCTGCAAGGTCGGATAGTCATACAGCGGCAGCCCCCGTTCCAGACGTTGAGCGAACACGTCGCTGGCCTGGCAGTCCAAGTCTACAGTTTGAAAACCTGCATCATCAGTGAGCCAGGCAAAGCCCGACGGGCGGGCGAACACAACCTCGAAGCGCGCGGGGTCCAACCCGCGCGCCAAAACGAACGGTCGCCCGACATGGGCCAAGGTGGCGCCCTCGGCGAAAAACAGAATCTTAAGCCTGTTGCCTGTCATGGTTGGTCCTTGTAACCCCAATCAAAATCCCGTTTCTGTCGTCGGGTACGGGCATGCAATGCCTAGACTTTAAACCGTGAATGCGGGCCATCCTTGGCTGGCGCACAAAAAGAAGCGGGCGCCTTGCGACGCCCGTTACGAATCAAGAAGTTACCCTACGTTTGATTCATACTGTTTTTTGACGCTTGCGGCTCAATGCGCCCAAACCAAGGAGGCCGATGCCCAGAAGTGCCAACGAAGTAGGTTCGGGCACATTCACCACCGGAACCGTAGTGGATGACAAGAAAAGCTGCTCAAATCCGTTATCTATCTTGCGGTCGGCACAGCTACCATTCCAACCAGCATCGCAGCCAAGCGCCAACTGAATGTGCAAGCTGTAGTTCCCCAGGGTCGTGTCGTCGAATGCAAACAGGCCGGCTATCCAGGTATTCAGCACAGGAACAACACCGGCGTAGGCTGCGTGGTTGGCACCGAGGTTGTGGGCGATCTTATAGGTCTCAGAGCCATTACAAGGCTGTATGGTAAATGTTGGTGCCGGACCCATACAGACATCCCCCCCGGACAGGACGTAATCCGTTGCAGAGGTGCCTGAGTTCACCAAAGGTAATATTGCCGGGATTGTAAGTAGTGGCATTCCCATTGGGCACCCCTCCCGTACCATAAGCCAAGCCGGTGTTGCTCAGGTAAAGATATCGACCATCGTACACTGACCCGAGTGCATCGGAAGTAATCCAAAGCTTTGCCCAGATTGCCAGGTTCTCGTCGGCGCTGGTTTCGTTATTGTTGAACAGGAAGATCGGGCTGCCACCGTCCAGGAAGGTTTTAAGCGCGACGAGACTGGCGTCCCAGGTTGAGGTCGTTTTGTAAGTAATGCCAGAGCCGCTTGTGATGCTTGGGGACACCACATTGGTTCCATCCGTATTGGCATACGTCGGAGCGGACCCGCTCGGGGTTTCGTAAGCGTTCTCAAATCCGGTGGGATTGGTGGTGACACCCTGGCCGCTTGCGCCCGTATAGATCACCACTAGATCCTTGATGGCGCCGGGTGTTGAATTAACGTAGTAGGGACTCCCAGGTCCGGTTCCGCCTCCATTGTAAAAGTTGTTGACCGTTGCAAGGATAGGCAAAGAGTAGACATTGGTATTGCCATAGGTGAAATAACTATCTGCGGGAAGCGTCAGAATAGCTGCCTGCGCTGGCCCACCCAAAATCGCTGCTGAAATGGCAACAATCGATAAGATTTTGGCCTGACTTTTCATGACAAGTCTCCCTTAACAAACATGGGAACAGCTCATTAAATAAGCAAGGAAACTGCATGACAAAATTCTACATTGCTGATATTAAAAGAGATTATTATTTTATGATTTTCCTCATGTAAAGAAAACCGACACTATCCTTGCGCGATATGCAGCAGCCAGTGTCAAGCAACCGTGTGGCGATGCTACTGTCTGAATTTTGCCAACACGCTAGAGCCAATAGTCCGCTCTATCCATCAAGTGGTCGTGAAGGAGGGAACAGCTGAATCTTGGCGCCAGCACACCGACCATGCATCCGTTTAGCTGCGGCCCCCGGGCCATTATGTGATGCATTCGGCTGGCGTAGCCGCCCCCACCGGATAGTCTGATGCGTAATTCGGGGAATGAAAACTGAAGCTAGCCTGTCAGGATAAGCTGATCGAGCGACCGGCGGGTTGAGCGCGCCTTCGGAGACGGGCCGGATCCCATCCGGCCAATGAAGAAAAGGGTTTCCGCGGCTCGCGGCCCTCCCATGAGCTTGGCCAACCGCCGGTTCAGGCTTTCCACCATCGCATACGCCCTGCCTTGTTGGGTGAAACGCAGTCCGTGGCGGTGATAACGCGTAAATATCACGGGGGTCATCTCCGGTTGAACGTACAACCCCTTGCTGGCCGCTGTAAGCCAGAAGCGTTGCATGACCCGACCGGCGCTCAGGTAATCGTCTGACGAATTCAGCGCCGCTGGAGCGAAAAGAGAAAAATGAGCAGCACAAGCCAGCCCAGGCAACAGATCAAGCTGGATACGCGGCGGCAGATCACCCAGAAACCAAGTGTTAAGAATTTCGACACGACCCCAATCGGCCATGGCCCAGTGCATGAAACGCGCAGTGAATGAATCGACCCCGACTGCCTGACTGGGAATTTTGTCTTCGCTAAACTGTGCGCCCCACTCAATTACTTTGCGGTGAACCTCATAGGCCTCGGGGATGATAAGCCGAACTTTTGCATTGTCGAACATGAACCGGGCAAGCCGCCAGCGCTGCGGGAGACCCTCAAACCAGCGCACGCGATATCCGTCGGGCAGCGCGCCCTCCAAAGCTACCTTCTGGGCCTGAGTAAGCGACTGTGTCGACATGGGGCGACGTTGGACCACCCGTTTCGTAATAGAGGGGATCAGGCTATCCTGCGCCAGCGACGCGTCAGGTTCGAAATTCACGTCTATCAGCAGGTGGGCGTCGGGGGTATCGGGGCGTCGACTGATACGCGCCTGGCGACCTTCGCCTGTGGCCGCGATGGCGATGGTTTCAAGCAGCGCGCCGACAGCGAGTTGGCTGGCATGACCATCCAGGTCATAAACCGTGTGGTCGCGGGTGTCGAACCCGTGCACCAGGATGTGTTCATCGCCAAGTATCTCGAAACGCCAGGGCTGGGTGTTATCGCCGCTGGGTGCCCAGCGGGCAAGGTCAAGAATACGATGCAGATGTTCGGGGATGGCTTGCGCCATATCAGATCTCCAGTTGTCGCTTGGCCATGGCGATGGCCAGCCGGTTGAGGGGGTTGCGGTTGCCCCCAGGCCGCCAGGTGTGGGCCAGCTGGTTACGATAACCGTCAAACTGAATGCCATGAGGCGCAGCCCAAACCTTGCCGCGTTGCAGCAGGATTTTGAGCGCTTCGCTGGCAGCCACGCCGGCGCACAGCTGACAGGCCATGATGGTGGAGGGGCCCTTGCGCGCCTTGAGGTCGACGCGGCTTTTATCGGCCAGATAGTGCCGGTGCAGCAAGGCGGGGGCGAGCCCGACGAGGAAATGTACGGCTTTTTCAAGTTCGGGTCGGCCAGCCAACTGGAAGTAGTCCTCGAAGCTCATGCCGCCGGGCAGGAAGTTGAGCAGGGCCGCGCTCATGCCTAGGGGCGCGACGGTTACGGCCGGGATGCGGTTCTCCGCACAATATTTGAATACCTGCTCGCGCGCCTCAAAAGCAAAGAAATCGAGGCCGTCGACGTAGAGGTCGACGTCGCAGAAGAATTCCGCCAGGTTCTGATCGCTCACGCCTCGGGAAAAGACCCTGATGTCTGCTTCGGGATTGATTTCCCGTGCCATGCCGGCAAGAACCTCCACTTTCGGCTGCTCCAGGGTGGACATGCCGGCGCCGGCCTGGCGGTTAAAGTTTGCGAGTTCGAAGGTGTCCAGATCAGCAATATTGAATTTTTCAACACCGAGCCGGGCAAGGGTTAAAAGATGAAAGCCCCCCACGCCACCCAGGCCGGCGATGGCAACCCTTTTATGCCGCAGATGCTGTTGTTCATCCTGGGTCAACCAACCGATATTGCGTGAAAAAGCCGTGTCGTAACTGAACATCACAGGCGTCTGGCCGGCACATTATTCACCGCGCGTCAGACGATCGGTTATGCCCACTTCGTCCTTTTTTGCGAAGAAATAGGGGTATAGCGAGCGATCACCCCGCTGGTTGTCGTTTTTGCCCCCCAACAACTTGATTTGCTGGTCAACGTAATCGAGCTCCAGCCGCAACAGCACGGCAGGCGCATTCACCCGACTGCACATTCGCTCGGGTCCCAGCTCGACAAAACCCAACATGCGTTTGTAAAACCTGACGTGACGTGGGTTCACTTCGATGACTACATCGGTATAACCCTGCATGACGCGGCCATAAATATAAGCAATATGAAACAACGATGCCAGCACATGCTTTGAGCCATGGGCCTGATCGACCGCCAGTTTGGTCAGTTCGCAAATTTTGCGTCCCGCCTGGCGCAGGGAGTCAATTTCAGGCTTGTACAAGTCTTCCACCAGCAAACCTTTGGTGGAATCCAGCCCCAAAGTCAATGTTCCAATGACCTTGTCATCCTGGAACGCCATCAAGGTGATGCGTTCCGGATTTTTCTCGAAGCCGTTCGCCTGGTAGCCTCGGCTGGCATATTTTCGTTGCACCAGCATGCTGGCAGAACTGACTCTTTCATTGTCATGGGCCAAGCGGATCTTGAATACCTGTTGCTCAACCTCTTCATTCAGCTGGTCTGCATCGTAGCGGTGTTCCGGTAACGCCATATCTTTAAGCTGATAGGGCGAAATGGCGACAATCGTTCTGTCCCACTCGTCCGGTTCGCGGCGTCGTTTCTTGAATCCGGAAAATAATTTTGGAATATCCACTGGCATGCTTGGGGCCGAAAGTATGGTTGGCAGTCTGATCATGTCATGTAGTCTTTTCCAACTGCTGCTTGATGTCTATGTCAACGGCAACAACACGGAACAACTTGACCAGTCAACAAAAAATCACGCCGAACGCAAATAACGCGCCGCATCGCGCGCAAAATAAGTCAGCACGCCATCGGCACCCGCCCGCTTAAACGCCAGCAAAGACTCCAGAACACAAGCCCGCTCATCGAGCCAGCCATTCTGGGCCGCCGCTTTCAGCATGGCGTACTCGCCGCTGACCTGGTACGCATAGGTCGGCGCACCATACGCATCCTTGACCCGGCGTATCACATCCAGATAAGGCATGCCCGGTTTGATCATGACCATGTCGGCGCCTTCCTGCAAATCCATCCCGACTTCCCACAAGGCTTCGTCGCTATTGGCGGGGTCCATCTGGTAGGTGTGCTTGTTGCCTTTGTCCAGATTGGCAGCAGAGCCGACCGCGTCGCGAAACGGGCCGTAGAAGCTGGACGCATACTTGGCAGCATAGGCCAAGATTCGCGTATGGATAAGGCCTGCGCCTTCCAGCGCGGCCCGCAGTGCAGCCACACGGCCATCCATCATGTCTGACGGCGCAACAATGTCGGCGCCCGCCTGAGCATGCACGACGGCCTGCTGAGCCAGCACACTCACCGTCTCGTCGTTCATCACATAGCCACTTTCGTCGATCAGGCCATCCTGGCCATGGCTGGTATAAGGGTCCAGCGCGATATCGGTGATGATGCCCAGTTCGGGAAAGCGGGCTTTCAGCGCGACCACGGTACGTGGCACCAGACCATCTGGATTGAGGGCTTCTTCCGCACCCAATGACTTCAAACTGGCATCGATCACCGGGAACAGCGCCAGCGCGGGGATGCCCAGCTGTACACATTCCTCCGCCACCGGCAGCAGCAAATCGATCGACAGCCGCTCGACGCCAGGCATTGAGGCCACTGATTCCCGTTTGTTTTGACCCTCCAGAACAAACACCGGGTAAATCAGATCATTGGCCGTAAGTGTGTGTTCACACATCAGGCGGCGCGAGAAGTCATCGCGTCGCATCCGCCGCATGCGAGTTGCCGGAAAAGAGGAAAATGGCAAATTCACAATATGCTCCAGAACATTGTGGATGCTTTCACGGGCTTCAGCCCGTAGAGCGAAAGGGTAACGGTGCAGCCGTTGGGCACCCTTCGGCCTCCCCCTTGCGGGGGGAAAGTCGGAGTCCCCTTGTGGGGCATACGGCTTGCCGGGAATTGACTCAATGGCAGGTTCAAAACATCTCCCAAGAATTTACATTGTGGTATGGAACTAATTCTGAATAGGACCGCTCAATGAAACAAGACGGTCTTGTATCGTCTTCCCGCTTCTCCTCCCTGAGCGGGATGCCTTAATCCCCTTAAGGCATTTTTTAGCCCCGGCCCCTCCCTTGGTCGGGGCTTCTTTTTTGCGCGCCTCACGGATGAGAATGGGCTTACCGAAAGGGTCGTCGACTATTCTCCGGCCGGCTGCGTGTCGCTTTGCTGCGCCTTCAACAGCCAGCCTTCGATCAAGGCTGCCGCATCTTCAGCGCCAAGGCGGGACAGGCTGGAAAATAACTGGACAGAGACGCCATCCAGCGCAGCGAGTTCCTGCTTGACGCGGCGCAGGGTCAGTACTTTCTCGCTATT
>Ga0180009_10001697_pt1 | contig 26648 bp, 24 predicted proteins | sample OS_PC_MetaG_FD_123537 | JGI IMG/M metagenome (GOLD analysis project Ga0180009, IMG submission 123537) | Groundwater microbial communities from the Aspo Hard Rock Laboratory (HRL) deep subsurface site, Sweden - OS_PC_MetaG | ecosystem: Environmental > Aquatic > Deep subsurface > Groundwater... | reverse complement strand
GCGTTGAATGACGCGAAATTGACGCCGACCGATATTACGAAAGTTATTTTAGTCGGCGGACCGACAAGAATGCCGATTTTGCAAAAATTTGTTGAGGACTACATTGGAGGCAAAATTGAGAGAGGGGTTGACCCGATGGAGTGCGTCGCGATGGGCGCGGCGATTCAGGGCGCGGTTTTAGGCGGAGATATGAGGGAGATACAACTATTAGATGTGACGCCTTTGACATTGGGGATTGAAACACTGGGCGGGGTTTTAACGCCTTTGATTGAACGAAACGCGACGATCCCGACTTCTAAAAGCCAGGTTTTTTCCACGGCGGCTGATAGTCAGCCAGCGGTGGATATTCATATTCTACAAGGCGAAAGACCAATGGCGGCGGATAACAGAACACTTGGACGATTTATTTTAGACGGCATTCCGCCCGCGCCGAGGGGCGTTCCGCAGATTGAGGTTTCGTTTGATATTGACGCGAATGGAATTTTGAATGTCAAGGCGGCAGATAAGGCGACGGGTAAGGAGCAACATATTACGATTACGGATTCTTCGGCTTTGTCAAAGGAAGAAATTGAAAAAATGAAAATGGAAGCGGAAACGCACGCAGTTGATGACCGCAAAAAGAAAGAATTGATTGACGCGCGCAATCAAGCGGATACGCTTATTTCCTCAACGGAGAAGGCCTTGAAGGATTCGGGCGATAAGGTTAAAGAGGAAGACAGAAAAAATGTGGACGAAAAATTAGAGGCGCTCAAAAAAGCGAAAGACAGCGCGGCGATAGATGAATTAAAAAAAGCGATTGATGATTTGTCGCAGGAAATTCAAAAAATTGGCGCGCAATTGTATAAAGATGTTGAAAAAGAAAAAGCAGAGCAATCGGAACCGGAGATAAAAGATAAAACAGTGGAAGGGGAGTATGAAGAGGTGAAAGAGTAATTATGACAGGGACAGTCCCCGTTGCGGGGTTAAGATGGGGGCTGCCCCCGCAACGGGGGCAGCCCCCAAAATTACCAAAAACCCTTGACAAAAATAGTATAATCTTGTTAAGATGCGATTGCCTGAGATACAGGCATTTTTTATTACAAAAAATATGAATTATAAGAAAGCGGGGAAAATTGTTTTAGGGAAAAAGTGGCTTGTTTTTTGGGCGACTATTTTGGGCGCTGTTTTGATTTTTGATTTAATGGTAATTCAAGCGCCGGATTATAAAGCTAATTCAAAAATTTTGGTTGTTCAAAAGCAAGTGGCGGGGCAGGATATTTATACGGTTTCTAAATCGGCGCAATATCTTGTTCGTATTTTGAAAGAGGGGATTTATTCAGATAGTTTTTTTGAAAAAGTTATTCAATTGCCTTATGGCGTAGATGAAGCGGATTTTCCGTCTAAGCCAAAAGAAAGGCGAAAAGAATGGGAAAAAACCGTTCAGGCGATTATTGTCCGCGATTTAGGCGTGATGGAAATTAATGTTTTTTATCCTGAAAAAGAAAAAGCAGAACAGATTAGTCGCGCGATTACCGATGTTTTGTTAACGGAACATAATTTTTATCATGGTGGCGGAGATAATGTCGCGTTAAAGGTTTTGGATGAGCCGTTGGCGAGCGAAAGACCAATGACTCTTGGTTTATTGTTCGGCTCGGTTTTAGGCGCTTTAATTGGATTTTTAATCGGCGTTGGATGGGTTTTGAGGAAATGGTTAAGAGGTGAAGGAAGCGATGGGCGTTCGGGCGAGGGATTTACTTCTATTGGCGAGGAAATAGAGAAGAGAAGGGGAGAGTAAAAACACAAAGACGGGGACAGTCCCTGTTGCGGGGACTGTCCCCTCGGGGTTTGGAAATTTGCTTTTTGGGCGGAAAAAGGTTTTTGTCCAAAAAGGAGGTTTTGAAAGATCTTTGAAAATTAAATAATAATTATAAACTGCCGTTTCGCGGCGAGAGGAAGGTGGAGAATGAAAAGAATTACGATAGCAATGTTAGTATCGGTTTTTCTTTTTGCCGCTCTATTTGGATGCGGCGGTCGGCGATATATTATGGCGGAGAAGGACATTTCAAAGGATTTAGTTTTGCCTGAAGAGACGCCTTATTGCGTTATTTGGGCGGAGATTAATCCGATTCTTGAAAGGTCGGAGCCGGGGAGGAATCATTATTTGCATTTTGAAAATGGCGATTCTTTTCTTGGGGCTCGGGTTTATGTTGGCAATCAAAAGAAGTTTATGATTGTCGCGCATAAATCTGAAATTGACCTTACTCAAAAAGCTGTCATTTCTTCCCGAAGCGGAAAGAGGTTTTATTCTCTTGATGGGAAAGAAATTTATAGCAAGGACGGATTTTTGGTTCCCGAATTTAATTGGGCGAAAATCGCGTCTTTAAAAGAAAGCGAGATTAAAATTTGGCAGAATATTTTGCCGGGGTCTGAAGAGGATAAAAATGTTCAGGCAATCTCGACTGGAATTGGGAAAGAGATGGATAGGCAATATCCAAATTTGTTTGAAAGGGCATTGTCTCGGGTGGCGAAAATTACCACAGAAGATATTGTTTTGGCCGGCGCGACTGATTTTACCAGTTTGTTTGGGATATTCGGAATTCGCGCCTGGGTTCTTGTTGAGGCGTTTGTTGAGAAAGCTGATTTGTCCTTGCCATATTATGATACGGCTTTGGTAAATCGTTTTCAGATGGCGCTGGAAGTAGCTCCTGTTTTTGTAAAAATAGATAATGCCGTGGAGCAATATTACAAAGACAGGGCGCTATGGTGGAAATTGTATGGTGAGGATATGAAGTAATCCAGAAAAGATAGGGACAGTCCCCGCAACAGGGACTGTCCCTATCAAACTATTAAAACCATAAAAAGGAGGTGGGTGTTGTGAAAAAGTTTTTGTTTGCCGTAACAATAATGGCAATAATGGTTTTCGCGAATCCTGCCTTTTCTTCGGATAAGAGCGGGGTTCATATCGTAAAAAAAGGTGATTCTATTTATAGAATTGCCACAAAAGTTTTCCATCTGAATTGGGGACAAGTTAGAACAGACGCGAAAAATAGGAATTTAATTTTTCCGGGTCAGAAAATTAGTTTATCTGATTTAATTGACGCGTCCGTTCTAAAAAAAGTTCGGATTGGAAGTAATCCCTTTAGGAGTAAAGGAATTAATCCGCTTTCGCAAAAGCAAATTGCTAAAGATAGAAGAGGATTGATTGAGATTTGCGGCTTGTCAGGAGCGGAAGCCGATAGAATTCTCGCGATTCACAAAAAATCTATTGCGGAAAAATCACAAGATGGTTTTAGGTGGGATTTAGTTGGCAATAAAGATAAGTTCGACTTAATGCTTTTTGGCAATATGAAGGTTGTTTCCAACCTAATTGTTGTTGAAAAACTAAGCTTAAAGCATTCAGCCCGCGTTTATAGTATTAGCGGAAAACAAATTTGGTATATCTTGCGCTGCGGGAATTGGGCAATTAGAGGGAAAAAAATTCCTCCGCCACCTGCGCCGCCTTTCGCCGATATGGGCGAATTAGAAAGGGCAATTGCTAAAATTCAACAACCTAAAGAATACAAGTGGGACTGGGATTCTACTTGGGGCGCGTTTGATGAAAGATATACCGACGGGAATAAAGTGAAGGGTTGGTGGCAATCCACGACTCTTTATCCTGTTGTTCTTGATGATGACGAAGGCAATGAGTGGGCTTTTGGGCTCAACTACACTACTCGCAATTGGAAGGGCAAAACAGGTGAAGAAGACCCATTTCGCTATAAAGGAGATGTGGATATTTGGTCTTTGGCCGGACGATTTCGAGATGATTCTCGCGATTGGGAAGCGATTAGCCGCGTTGGTTTAGGCAATCGTAAGGACAAAGGATTTTTGGTTAACGAATACGGCCGCTACGATATGAAGCAGAAAACAGATATTTTAAATATCTATAATTCTGTTGAGTATAGCGGACGGACTAACGAAAAATGGTTTAGCAAGACCCGCGGCTCAATGGAGTTGGAATTTGGCTATAATGAGAAAAAGGAAGACCATTGGGAAGGGCAAGCGTTAGGCGGCGAGCCCGACGACAAAAACGCTTATAATATATCGTTATACAGTGACATATATAGTTTGAACCAAAAAAAGTCCGTCCAAATCTGGGCGGAAGGCAGGAGTACTTATTACGCCGAGCATTATAGGCTGGGTAATAGGATAGCGGGAGGATTATCTTTTTGGAATGGTTCCATTAAGGTAGGTCCCGGATATACACACTGGAATAGTAGTCATGCCGATTCAAAAGGGTGGTATGGCGAAGTGAGTTTATATAATCTCTATCACACAATTGTTGGTTATCCAGCAGGGGATGATTGGGATTTTGAGAAAGATATAGAAGAGGGATATTAAAAAATACTGAAAAGGAGGTAGGAGAGATGAGAAATCTTATCAGATTAGGAATAGTGGCGTGCTTAATGTTTTTTTTAGTAAGTTGCGCTCATCAGAAAGATGATAGTTGGAAAGAAAACATTGCAGCCGATATGAAATCGGACATTAAAGAAGCAGACGACGCTTTCGCGAAAAAAGAAAAAGTGGAATCGTTGGTTCCTGTGTTTGAACTTTTGGATGGAGGGAAAATGATCAAAGTGACTTTTGAGGGATCTTATTTGGTTCCTAAGAATGACACAAAAGCGCCTCCATTTGAACCATCGAGAATTCGTTTAGTTTCTCTTTTTAAAGAAAGAGGCGGATATAAAACAAAGTTTTTCTCCGAAGTTAAAGTGGCTAATGGCACGGCTGTTATAACCATTCCCAATCCGGCGCTAAGGTTCGGAGAGCCATTTGTTGATGGATGGTGGGGGATGGGAATAAGCGTTAAGAACGAACTGGGTTATTTAATGATTAACCCAGACAATAATTTTACGGCTTATAAAACCACTATCTTCAATAAGGCCGATATTAACACATTGTTGATTTGCCCGGTCTTTTACAAAGACAAAGTAAGACCATTGAAGGAAGTTCTGGCGGAAAAAAAGATTAAAATGGATGATTTTATTTCTGCTAATAGGTGGGGCTATTGTCCCGAATTGAAATAACAACAAACAAACCCTTGTGTTGAGGAACGCAAGGGTTTTTTATTTGGCTTGCTTGAGCCAGGCGGCTATTAGTATCCAGAGGTTCCATTGGAGGGCAGTTGTCCGCAGAATGTTGTCAAAGAATCCGGCGGCGAATAAACTTAGGCAGATGGTGAAAATTCCCAAGGCCATAATTTTTTCTTTTCCAACGGATTTTATAAACTTTTTTAAGAGATAAAATAACGAGGCGGAGATAAGCCATAAATAGGCGGCTAATCCTAAGGCGCCGTTTTCAACGAATATTTTTAAGTAATCGTTGTGCGCCTCTAAACTGCCCCATTGAAACCCGCGGTAATATTCAACCAATCGTTCAAATGTTCCGCTTCCGTATCCGAACCAAGGTTGCCAGAGGGAGACAGGAATAATATCTTGCCAAAGACGCAAGCGCCAGATGACTGAGCCGTAAGGGTCTAAAGAAATTAGTTCCCAAAGCCGTTGCTGGAAAACATCGGAAAAAAAGTAAAGCAGAATAAAAAACAAAGCGCCAGCAAGAAGTAATTTTCTGTATTTAAAGATGCCAAAAATTAAAACAAAAAACATCAAGCAAGCAAGCGCGCTGCGAGTATATGTCGCTAAAAGCAAAACAGTTAGAACAACAGCGGAAATAAGAAAAATGGCGTTGGGCTTTTTTTTATTTGCTAAAATTAAACTGATAATTATCCCTAAGATGAAGAAAGTGTAGAAGGCGAAGAGGTTGGGATGCGCGAATGTGCCGTAAATTCTATTAAAACCGCCGAAATCGTCGGGTAATCCGAATCCGCCAATGAGTTGGATGGTGGCGAAAATCGCGGGCGGGATATAGCTGATTAAAATAATTTTTAAGAGCAAGAACCAATCTTTTTTACTATTGACTAATTTGTAAGCGATAAAATAGAGAAAGAAAATGCTGGATAATCGGATAAATTCTCTGGCGCTGGCTGTTTGGTCTAATGAATAAAAAATGCTCAAAAAAATTAGTCCTAGAAAAGCGGAAATAGGGTAAAAGAGAGGGGCTGAAATGATAGATTTCAAGTTTTTTAGGATAAAAAACAGGGAGATAATAAAAACGATGCTGCCGATAATGGCGTTGAGATTGAAGGATGGCAGGGTGTAATAAATACTAAATTCTTTTTGACCAAGAATATCCAAAGATGGTCGCAGGAGCGTTAAAGAGAGCAAAAAATAAAATAGTTTTTTACCCGTTTTAGGGTTGACTTTTTCTGTGTTTTTTGGTAGAGTATGGGGCATATGTTCAATTTTAATAAAAACTTATCTTCTGATATTAAGGACGCTGTTTTGGCGGTGACTTATCAATGTAATAGTTGCTGTCAATTTTGCTATATTTGGCAGAGTCGAGAAACATTTTCTTGTCAGCCCTCTGATTATGAAAATTTACCACGAAATCTTGAGAGCGTCAATATTAGCGGAGGCGAACCGTTTTTGAGGCCTGATTTGCCCGAAATTGTCAGGGTCATCAGCCGTCGATGTCCTCAAGCCAAAATTATTATTTCCACCAATGGGTTTTTGCCCAGTATTATTAAAAAAAGAATGACGGAAATTATTAAATTCAAGAGAGATATTGGCGTAGCGGTTTCTTTGGATGGATTTGGAAAGGTTCACGAGGAATTAAGGGGATTTCCCGGCGGTTTTAGTTTGGCCTTGGAAACGATACGGCTTTTGAAAGAATTAGGCTTAAAGGATTTGAAGATCGCTTTTACTTTGAATAATGAGAATATAAATCAATTAAAAAGGGTCTATCAATTGAGCGGAGAATTAGGCGTTGAGTTTAGTTTGGCAGCTTGTCATAATTCTTCCCATTATTTTCAAATAGAGAATAATAAAATTGGCAAAATTGCAACGGTTAAAAAAGAAATTAATTGGCTTATAGAGCAGGAATTAAAAAAGTTTTCGTTGAAGCGATGGGCAAGAGCGTATTTCGCTTGGGGACTTATCAAATTTTTGGAGGAAAAACAAAGGGTCTTGCCTGATTATTCGGGGCTGGCGTCGGTTTTTATTGACCCCTTTGGCAATATTTATCCTTCGGATGTTTGGGATTTGAAAATAGGGCGATTGGAAGAAGTCGGGGATTGGGATGAATTTGCCAAAGGAACGCAAGGATTAGTTTCTTTTGGAGAGAAGCCAGTTAACTGGATGGTTTGTACGGCGAGGCAGGCGGTAAAAAGGCATCCGTTTCGGGTTGGATGGTGGGTTTTAAAGAAAATAGTAAAACGGTTAAGATGGGGGCAGTCTCTAAAATTAAAAACGGGGACAGTCCCTCGCGGCGAGGGACTGTCCCCTCTAAGATATGAAAATTCTTCAAATAAATAAATTTTTCTTTTTGAAAGGGGGAGCGGAGCGGTATTTTTTTGATTTGGCGGAATTGCTTTCGGCGGAGGGGGAGCGGGTTTCGGTTTGGAGCGCGCGGCATCCTCTGGATTTTTCTAAAAGAGAAGGATTTTTGAAGGATTTTAAAAAAGTTAGGCGGATTTTTTGGAATAGGGATGCGGTTAAAAAATTAGAAAAGGTAATTGAGCGAGAAAAACCAGATGTCGCTCATTTGCACAATATTTTTGGGCATTTTTCTCCTTCTATTATTTTTGCTTTAAAAAAACGCGGGATACCGATTGTCATGACACTGCATGATTATAAGTTTTTTTGCCCTAATTATAAGTTTTTTACGCGAGGCAAGGTTTGTTTTGATTGTCTCAAAAAAAGAAATTATCGCGCTTGTTTTTATAAAAAATGCGTTCATAATTCGCGGATAAAAAGTTTCTTAGGGTATTTGGAAGGGAAATGGCAGAGAGATTTTTTGAAGGCCGCCCATAAAATAGATATGTTTTTAGCGCCGAGTTTGTTTATTAAAGAAAAGGCGTTGGAATGGGGGATTCCTTTTGATAAAATTATTCACCTGCCAAATTTTATTACTATTGACAATTTAGAAAAAATTAGGCAGAATAAGGACGAAAAATACATCTTGTATTTTGGGCGATTAAGCGAAGAGAAAGGAATTGCTCTTTTAATTAAAGCGTTTCTGAAGGCGGTTGACAAAGAAGCAAATGGCTGGAAGTTAAAAATAGCTGGCGACGGTCCAGAAGAAGAGAATTTAAGGAAGATAGCTAAGAACGAGGATGGCGTGGAATTTTTAGGACGATTAAATAGTGAGGCGCTGAAAGAAAAGATTTTTAACGCGCGGTTGGTGGTTGTTCCTTCTCTTTGGCCGGAAAATTTTCCGTACAGCGTTTTAGAAAGCTTCGCTTTGGGTAAGACGGTTTTAGCCGCCAAGATTGGGGGATTGCCAGAAATGATTGAAAATGGTAAAACAGGATTGCTTTTTGAGGCGGGCGATAAAAATGATTTGGCGGAAAAAATCCTTTGGGCGATGAGTCAGCCAGAGAAAATAAAGAAAATAGGAGAAAATGCGCGGGAAGAGGCTTTGAAAAAGTATGGCTCGGAGGGGCATTATAAGAAATTAAAACGGGTTTATGAACGAATTAAGAATGACTAAAATTATCGCGGCGGTTTGTTTGGTCCTTGTCGTGACAGGAAGTTTTATGCTGTGGCAAAATGGTTGGATTGAAGGAAGCATCCAAAAGATAGAACAGATTTCTTTTTTGAAAATACTTCCTAAATTGGCTGGCTTTGGCGAGGAGAGAAATTATCTTTTGCTTTTTCAAAATAATTTGGAATTAAGGCCAAGCGGAGGGTATTTGGGCGCTTTTGGAATTATTAAAATAAAGAACGCGGGAGTGGTTTCTTTTGAAATGCACGATACAAATATTTTTGACGGATTTGGCAAAGTTCAAACAGAGCCGCCTCAACCGATGAAAGAACATTTAGGCATTAGCAATTGGCAAATGAGGGATGGTAATTGGTCTCCTGATTGGCCGACGGCGGCGCGGCAGGTTGAATATTTTTATCGCCTTCAAGGCGGAACGGAGAATTTTGACGGGGTCATCGCGCTTAACGCGTCTGTTTTGCCTGATTTAATGGAATTAATTGGTCCGGCTTATTTAGAGGAATTTGATAAAGAATTTGTTGCGGAGACGGTTCTTTATGATTTGGAATACGAAACCGAGAGGGGTTATCTTGAAAGGGGGATTGACGCGGGTGAAAGAAAAACGGTTTATAAAGCGTTGGTTAAGAATGTTTTAGGGGGGATAACAGAAAATAATTTTTGGCAAAAGAACGATTTAAGAGGATTGGTTATGAACGAATTGGCTGAAAAAAATATTCTTTTGTTTTTTAAAGACGAGAAAGAGCAAGAAGTGGTTGACGAACTTGGATGGAGCGGACGGGTTGACCAGTCGCATTCAGGCGATTATTTAATGATTGTTGAAGCGAATTTAGGCGCGAGAAAAAGCAACGCTTTTGTGACGAGGGAAGTGGAATATTTAGTTGATTTTTCAAAGGACGCGCCTATGGCTAATTTGAAAATTAAATTTACGCATATAGGCGGAGAAAAAGATTGGTTTAACCATGACTATCAAGTTTATTTAAGAATTTACGCGCCGTATAAGAGTTGGCTTTTGGCTGCTTACGGAACCGAGGACGAGACAGAATTTTTAGATGAATTTGGCAAAACGGTTTTTGGCAATTGGATTATTATTCCGTCGGGCGAAACAAAAACTGTTGAATTTTCTTATCTCTTGCCATCGCGATTGAAAGACGAAACGGATTATCAGATTTTGGTTCAAAAGCAATCGGGGATTAACAGCTTACCCCTTAAGTTTATTTTCAAGGAAGGCGAACGCGAAGAAGTTGAAGAAAACATTATTAAGAACGACTGGGAGGGAGTTATTGAAAGAAAATGAAGATAGCAATGATTGGGCAAAAAGGAATACCAACTCTTTTTGGGGGAATAGAGCGGCATGTCGAGAAAATTTCTTGTTCTTTAGCGCGGGAAAAAAATCGCGAGGTTTTTGTTTACGCGCGCTCTTATTACACGCCTAAGAAAACTAAAAAATTTAAGGGGGTAAATATTATTCATTTGCCCAGTATTCAGACAAAGCATTTGGACGCGATTAGCCATATCTTTTTAGCGAGTTGGCACGCTATTTTTAAAATTAGAGCAGATGTCATTCACTACCATGGCGTTGGTCCGGCTTTATGTCTTTGGATCCCAAAACTTTTTAAGCCGAGCGCGAAGGTGGTTTTTACTCTTCATTGCCACGATTATTTTCATAAAAAATGGGGAAGCGCGGCTCGGTTTTTCTTGCGTTTTGGAGAAATGATTGGATGTTTATTGGCGGACGAGGTGATCGCGGTTTCCGAAGAAATTCAGGAATATATCGCGAAGACATATAAGAGGAAAAGTTCTTTTATTCCCCACGGGGTTGACGAGGAAGAGAAAATACCCGCTGATTTAATTGTGAGAAAATGGGGACTGAAAAAGGATGGATATATTTTGGCGGTGAGCCGTTTAATTCCTCATAAGGGCATTCATTATTTAATTGATGCTTATCAAAAAATTAAGACGGATAAAAAATTGGTTATCGTCGGTCCTTCTTTTTATACGCGCGATTACAAGAACGAACTTGCGCAAAGAGCCAAAAATGATACGCGGATTATTTTTTTGGATGCCCAGCAAGGAAAAATTTTGAAAGAACTTTTCAGCAACGCTTGTTTGTTTATCAACCCTTCAGAACAAGAGGGTTTGCCTGTGACGGTTTTAGAAGCGGCGAGTTTTGGTGTTCCGATTCTGCTTTCGGATATTAAAATTCATAAAAAAATGCTTGGGGATAATGTTTTTCTTTTTAGGAATAAAAGTGTTAAGAACCTCGCGGAAGAAATGGAGAAAATTTTAGGGGAACAAAAAACGCCCCTTAAAAAATCTCGTCAAGCGAAAAATTATCTTAAAAACAATTACGACAGTTGGGCGGGAATTGTGGAGAAAACTGTTTTGAAGTATATTTGATTTTGTGGTATAGTGGCGGTATGGATAAGAATCGCATGGTTCAATCAGTTATTGTGGGTTTAGCCGCCGTCATCGCCGCCGCTAGTTGGGCGGGGTTGAAGGGTTTTTTGTTTGAGGGCGGAAATTGGATTTTTCCAAGCGTTGGTTTTTTGGTTTTATTGGTTTTTTTGTCTTTAAATTGCTTGTTGACCAAATCAAAAATTAATCTTTTCATTACTCTTACTTTTGTTTTGGTTAGCTTTTTGTTTGCTTTTGGAATTAATTTAAGTTATTTGGCTGTTTTAATTGTCGCGCTTTTACTGTTTTCTTTTGGGTTCGCGCGCGCGATTAACGAAAAAGAAAATAGGATTAAAATTCAAATAGGTAAAATTCTTCGGAAAGGACTGCCTTCGGTTTTAACAGGTCTCGCTTTAATTATTGCCGCTGTCTATTATTTCTCTCCTTTGGCGGCGCAGTGGCAGGGCAAAATTGAAATTCCTCGTCCTTTATTTGACGCGATTTCTCAACCAATGATTGATAGCGCTTCTTTAGGCAGCAGCGAAGAAATTGGCGATATGATTTATGATTCGGTTAATCAGAGTGTTAACAAATATAGCCAAAATTATGAAGAGTATATTCCTTTTGGATTAGCGGTCGGAGTTTTTTTCACGGTGAAAGCGCTAGGTATTGTTTTAATATGGTTAGTCATACTTTTAAGCGCCGCGATTTTTAAAATTTTGGTTTCTTTCGGCGCGGTTAAAATACACGAGAAGGCGGTTTTGCAGGAAGTAATGGAAACATAACTATGGATTATTATAAAATATTGGGGGTTGAGAAGAGCGCTTCGGAGGATGAAATTAAAAGGGCATACAGAAAATTGGCTCTTAAATATCATCCCGACCGCGCTTCGGAGGATAAGAAAAAAGAATACGAAAAAAAATTTAAAGAGGTGAGCCAAGCGTATGGCGCTTTGTCTGATAAAAACAAAAGGGCGCAATACGACCAATACGGGCAGACATTTAATGGCGGAGGATTTGGGCAAGGTCAGGGATTTTCTGGACAGGATTTTAGCCATTTTTACGATGTTTTTGGTGGGCAGGATAATTTTGAGGACTTGGGATTTAGTAGAATTTTTGAACAGGCGTTTGGCGCCAGGCGGGGGGCGAGGCAAAGGGCGGAATACGGGCAGGACATCGCTTTGGATATGGAAATAGATTTAGAAGAGGCGTTTCGGGGCGTTAAGAAAGAGGCGGATTTGCGGAAGATGGTTCTTTGCGCGAAGTGCGGCGGAAAGGGAGGAGAGTCGTTAAAAAAATGTCCAGTTTGCCAAGGAAGCGGATATGAGCAAGTAAGAGGCGGGGGATTGTTGAGTATGTTTATTCAACAGAGACCTTGCTCGCGATGCCACGGACGAGGCGAGGCGCCGGAGAAAATTTGTTCCGAATGCCGTGGACAGGGAAGAGTTAAGGAAATAAAAAAAGTTAAAATTGCCGTTCCTGAAGGAATTGACGGGGGGCAGGTTTTGAAAATGTCGGGGCAGGGAGAAGCGGGACCTTATGGCGGACCAGCGGGGGATTTGTTTGTTAATATTCATATTCGCCCGCATAAATATTTTAAGCGACAGGGGAATATTTTGATTTTTGATTTGGATATAAACTTTACGCAAGCGGCTTTGGGAGATAAAATAGAGATACCGACTTTAGATGGCAATGTTAAATTAAAAATACCAGCGGGAATTCAGCCGGGGGAATTGATACGATTAAAAGGAAAGGGGATGCCGCGTCTTCATGGCGGAGGGCATGGCGATATGATAATTAAAGTTCAGGTTAAGGTTCCTAAAAAAATGTCTTGGAAGCAGAAAAAGGTTATTAAAGAATTAGGGGAGATTATTTAAATTTTTATGGAATTTCGCCAATTTTTAGCAAATTTGCATGTTGGGGCGGCTTCGGGGTGGGATTTATTTATCGCGCTGATTTTTTTGATTGCGGTTTTGGTCTATGGTTTTTTTCTTGGGCGGAATAGGATGATTGTTTTACTTTTGAGCAGTTATTTTTCTTTTTCTATTGCACAGGCGATTCCGTGGTCTCGCTTTTCGTCTTTAGGTTGGCTAGGAATGAGCGAAGGGCCGTCGGCGTCTCTGATGATTTTGGTTTTTTTGGGATTGATTTTGCTTTTTTATTTCTTAATTCCGCGCTCTGTTTTGAGTTCTGTTTTCAGAGTTAAAAAAAGAGGGGATGCTTCGTGGATACAATTATTTATTTTAAGCGTCGCTCAAGTCGGGTTGTTGGCGATGATAATTATTTCTTTCCTGTCTGAAGAAGTTGTCGTCACCTTGAGTTATTCCATTCAAAAAGCGCTTGTCGGTCCTGAAGCGCGATTTGTTTGGATTCTTCTTCCGATTTTGGTGATGGTTTTGATGAGGAGGAATATCTCTAAAAAAGATTGATTTTTTTAGAGATTTTGTATAAGATACCTAAGGTTTTTACGCGCCGTTAGCTCAGTTGGCAGAGCAGCTCCCTTTTAAGGAGATGGTCGGGGGTTCAACTCCCTCACGGCGCACTTTCTAACAAAAGGTGTTCAACCTTCAGGGTTGAACACTTTTTTGTTGGGGATTATTAACAATTGATTGTTGGGGGGAAAAGTGGTAGATTATAACCATGAGAAGAATTTTAAATATTAAGGCGGTCGGGGAGATTGGTGAGGAGGTTAAATTGGCAGGGTGGGTCCATCAGCGGCGGGACCATGGGCGGATTATTTTCGCCGACTTGCGCGATAGGAGCGGAATTGTCCAGCTTGTTTTTTTGCCTGAAAATACGGTTTTGTATAAGCTTGCTAATTCCTTAAGAAGCGAATGGGTGATTGAGGTTGTGGGCAAGGTTAATAAGAGGCCCGGGAAAATGGTTAATGAAAAAATTTCCACAGGCGAGATTGAAATAGAGGTTAAGGAATTGAAAATATTAAACGAAGCGAAAACGCCGCCTTTTGAAGTGGCGGAAGGCGCCAAGGCGAAAAAAGTGGGCGAGGAGGTTCGTTTGAAATATAGATATTTAGATTCGCGCCGTCCGAAGATGCGAAAAAATTTGTTTTTGCGGCATAAGATTGTTAAAACAATCAGGAATTTTATGGACAAGAGAGGATTTCTGGAAGTAGAAACGCCGCTTTTGACTAAATCAACGCCCGAGGGTTCGCGGGATTTTTTGGTGCCGAGCCGTTTGCATCCGGGAGAGTTTTACGCCTTGCCTCAAGCGCCTCAACAATTGAAGCAGTTATTGATGGTTGCGGGAATTGAGAGATATTTTCAAATTGCCCACTGTTTGCGCGACGAGGATTTGAGAGGAGACCGCCAGCCGGAATTTACCCAACTTGATATAGAAATGTCATTCGTTAAACGGGCGAATGTTATGGGCTTGGTTGAAAAACTTGTTTTGGAGGTTGTTAAGAAATTAATTGTATTAGACAAGGGACTATCTAAAAAACTTACATTTAAGCCGTTTTTGAAATTAGATTATCAAGAGGCGATTAAAAAATATGGAACAGACAAGCCCGATTTAAGAAAAGATAAAAACGACCCGAATGAGTTGGCTTTTGTTTGGATTGTCAATTGGCCTTTGTTTGAATGGAACAGCGATGAAAAAAGATACGAGTCCTGCCATCATATTTTTACTTCTCCCGTGGATGAGGATTTGCCTATTTTGGAAAAAGAGCCGCTGAAGGTTCGTTCGCGGCAATATGATTTGGTTCTTAACGGAAATGAAATTGGCGGGGGAAGCATTCGGATTCACCATCGGGACCTTCAGGAAAAGATTTTTAAATTGGTTGGTTTGGGCAAGGAGGAGGTTGAAGATAAATTTGGTCATTTATTGAGGGCGTTTGAATACGGAGCGCCTCCCCATGGCGGACTAGCGATTGGATTAGACCGTCTTTTGATGGTGCTTTTGAACGAGGAAAATATTAGGGAAGTGATCGCTTTTCCGAAGACGGGCGACGGGAGGGACTTAGTCATGGAAGCGCCGAGCGCGGTGACTCCGGAACAGTTGAGGGAGTTAGGAATAGAGATAAAGAAATAAAAAATGTTGGGTAAATTTTTAATTACTATATTGCTTATTTTTGAGCCGCTTATTTTTTCTGTTGAACCAGTTCAACAGCCGTTGCCCATTGAGGCGCCCGTTGAGGAAGAAATTGGCAAACAACACCTTTCTTCTATTTCATCTTTATGGTTTTCCAATCCTAATTTTTTACCTATGCGCGATTGGGGGATTGATGATCCAGAAATCGCGGCGGAGGCGGCTTTGGTTTCTAATCTCGCGGACGAGCCTTCTTTGTTAAGCAAAAATAAAATTCTTTATCAAAAAAATATTGACGATGTTTTTCCTATTGCGAGTTTAACGAAATTAATGACGGCGGTTGTTGTTTTGGAGAATATTAATTTAAGCGAAGAAGTTATTATCTCGGAAAATGCCTTGAGCGCTTATGGAGATAAAGGCGGTTTAGTTATTGGTGAAAAAATAACGGTTGAAAATTTGCTTTACGCTCTTTTGGTGGAATCAAGCAATGACGCCGCGGTGGCTTTGGCGGAAGCCGTTCAGGTTAAAACAGGAAATGATTTCGTGTGGTTGATGAACGAAAAAGCGAAGAGTTTGAATTTGGGAAAGACTAATTTTACCGACTCAAGCGGGTATCAGGCGGATAATGTTTCAACGGTTGGGGATTTATCTGAATTGGTTAAGTATGTTTTTAAATATCCTCTGATTTGGCAAATCACGAGAACGCCCGCGATTGATTTATCTTCAATTGACGGTGAGATTAAGCATCATTGGATTAGCACGAATGAATTGCTCGGAAATTTACCGAATATTATCGGCGGCAAAACGGGATACACACAAGAAGCGCAAGGGTGTTTTATTTTAATTACTCAACAATTAGAAAAAGATTATTTAATTACGATCATTTTAGGAGCGGAGGAAAGGTTTGCGGAGGCAAAAAAACTAATTGAATGGGCGGGAGAAGCGTATCGGTGGGAATAGGTCTTTAATTTTCAATTTTCAATTTTCAAATAAGAAAAACAAGAAGAAAATTAGGAGAAATTTGAATATTTTTGAAAATTGGAAATTGAGAATTGAAAATTATATTTTTATGTCTGATATTTTTCATGTTTCTCGGATTTTGGGGTTGGCGACATTGGCGTTTGTTTTTGCTTTGGCTTGGATGCCGGCGTTAATTCATTTTCTCAAAAAATATCGTTTGGGCAAGCAGATTCGGTCTGAAGGCGCTCCTATTTTCGCCGAATTGCATCAAAAAAAAGAGGGGACGCCGACGGCGGGCGGAATTTTGATTTGGGGAACTGTTTTGCTTTTTACGCTTCTTTTTTGGTGGTTGGGGAAAATTTTTCCCGAGAGTATTTTGGGAGAGTTGAATTTCTTAACTCGCGGAGAAACACTTCTTCCTTTGGGTGTTTTAATCGCTTCCGCTTTAGTTGGTCTTGGAGATGATTTAATGGGGGTCTTTAATATCGGGCCGAACGGCGGGGGATTAAGAATGAGGCATCGCAGCGTTATTTATACAGTCATCGCCGCTTTTGGCGCTTGGTGGTTCTATTGGAAATTGGACTGGGATTTAATCCATGTTCCTTTTGTGGGCGATTTTAATATTGGCTGGTGGTATATTCTTGTTTTTATGTTTGTGATCGTGGCAACTGCTTTTTCCGTGAATGAAACAGACGGATTGGACGGATTGTCGGGAGGTATTCTTTTAATCGCTTTCGCGTCTTATGGGGTTATCGCTTTTTCGCAGGGCAAAATGAATTTGGCCGTTTTGTGCGGAGTGATTATCGGGGGCTTGTTGGCTTTTCTTTGGAATAATATTTATCCCGCGAAATTTTTTATGGGCGACACGGGCGCGATGTCGCTGGGAATTACTTTGGGGGTTATCGCGATGTTGACGAACGCTTTTTTACTTTTGCCTTTTATTGGATTTGTTTTAGTCATGGAGTCGGCTTCAGTTATTATCCAAGTCGTTTCAAAAAAAATTCGCAGGAAAAAGGTCTTTTTGTCCGCGCCAATTCATCATCATTTTGAAGCGAAGGGGTGGCCGGAGACAAAAATTACCATGCGTTTCTGGATGATTAACGGCGTCATGGCGGTTATAGGATTGGTCTTGGCCTTTGTGGAGAAGATGGTTTAACTTTTTATGAAAAATCGACAACCTGACTATATTTTGATTTTAATTATTTTTGTGATTGTCTTTTTTGGTTTAGTGGTTCTTTTCAACGCTTCCATGGTTTTATCTCGAGATGTTTCGGGGCAAGGTTACCATTTTCTTAATCATCAATTGCTCTATGGCGTCATTCCCGGGCTGATTTTTTTTCTTATTTTCCAATGGTTGGATTATAAACGCTGGCAAAAAGCGGCTTTTCCTCTAATGATATTTGGACTGATTTTATTGTGCTTGGTTCTTATTCCGGGATTAGGATATAGCCACGGCGGAGCGAAAAGATGGGTCGGATTTGGAGGATTTTCTTTTCAGCCATTTGAATTTGTCAAATTATTCTTTATAATATACCTATCAACGCTTTTGAGTAAAAAGGGGAAAAGCAAACAAGTCATTAGGGAAAGTTTCATCCCTTTTTTAGTAGTCGGCGCGGCGATTGTGACGCTTGTTCTTTTTCAGCCCAATATGAGCGCTTTGGTAATTTTTTTCCTCATCGCGGGCATTATCTATTTTTTGGCCGAAGTAAAAATATCATATCTTGTGGCTTTGGCTGGGCTAGGTTTGGCGACGCTCGCGGCTTTTATTAAACTAACTGGCTATAACGCGAATCGGCTTATCGTTTACTTGCATCCAGAAATAGACCCACAGGGAATTGGTTATCAGATTGATCAAGCGCTTTTAGCGATTGGTTCGGGTGGATTGTTTGGATTGGGTCTTGGCCAAAGCATTCAAAAATGGAAATATTTACCAGAAGTAGTTGGCGACTCGGTTTTCGCCATCGCGGCCGAAGAATTGGGGCTGATTGGAGCGGGGGTTCTGGTTCTTCTTTTTGTTTGTCTGGCCTGGCGAGGGCTTAAGGCGGCCAAAAAATCGCCTGACAAATTTGGATATTTGCTGGCGGGCGGCATTGTTGGATGGATCTCCCTTCAGGCGTTTATTAACATGGCTTCAATTTCCGGGTTAATCCCTTTAATGGGCGTCCCCTTGCCCTTTGTTAGTTACGGCGGTTCGGCAATGATTGTTTCCTTGGCGAGCATGGGGATTTTAGTTAATATTTCAAAATATAAAAAAAATTAAACAAAGATAAAACTATGCGTATTTTATTCACAGGAGGAGGGAGTGGGGGTCATATTTTTCCTCTTATCGCCGTTGCCAAAGAATTAAAAAAAATTCACAATCAATTGTCTCAACCGATTGGACCTGGTTCGGAGACGGATTTGGATTTGTTTTTTGTCGGCGCGGGCGGTTTTGCTGAAAATCTCTCGCGAGAAGGAATTGAGGTCAAGACGATTTTAGCTGGGAAAATGAGGCGGTATTTTTCTTGGCTTAATCTGGTTGATTTGTTGAAATTACCAGTTGGCTTTTTTCAATCGCTTTGGTTGGTTTATCAAATAATGCCCGATGTCATTTTCAGCAAAGGCGGATATGACAGCGTTCCAGTCGCTTTGGCGGGCTGGATTTACGGAATTCCGATTCTTGTTCACGAGTCGGACGCGACGCCGGGGTTAGCCAATCGTTTTGTCGCTAAACTTTCAAAAAGAGTTGGCGTTTCTTTTGTTTCAGCAGAAAGCTATTTCTCTTCCAAAAAGACGGTCTTGCTCGGTAATCCGATTCGCGCGGATGTTATTCAACTTTGTTCTTCAAAGAGTGAAGAAGATAAGGAAAACGCCAGGAAAATTCTCGGGGCCGCGGGACAGAAGCCAATGCTTTTTGTTTTTGGCGGAAGCCAGGGCGCTCAAAAAATTAATGAGCTGGTTTTAGAGGTCTTGCCCCGTCTTTTAGGAAAGTATGAAGTTATTCATCAATGCGGGAATAAAAATTATCAATGGATCAAGGGAAAATTTGGAGAAAAAGCGCCCGGCGGGTATTATCTTTTTCCTTTTTTGGACGAGAAACAATTGTCGGCCGCTTATCTTTTGTCAGACCTGATTATCGCGCGCGCCGGGGCTTCTAATATTTTTGAAATCGCGGCTTGTGGACGGCCGAGTATTTTAATTCCCATACCCAAATCGGCCGCGGACCATCAAAGAGAAAACGCTTTTGCCTACGCTAAAGCAGGCGCGGCTTCGGTCTTAGAGCAAGATAATTTAACGCCCAATCTTTTTCTAACGGAGGTTAATAAGATTTTAAGCGATGAGGAGATGTCGCGAAAAATGGTTAAAAATGCTGGAAATTTTGCCCAACCGGAAGCGGCGAATAAGATAGCGCAAGGGTTGATTGATTTGGGGAGGTAAATAATTACTATGCCACATAAACAAAAAATTAGGGTAAGAATCGCGCCTAGTCCGACGGGGACTTTGCATCTTGGGACGGCGCGAACGGCGCTTTTTAATTATCTTTTCGCTAAAAAAAATGGCGGCGATTTTATTTTGCGGATTGAAGATACTGATTTGGCGCGTTCGGACAGGAAATACGAAAAAGATATTTTGGAAAATTTAGAATGGCTTGGCTTAAAGTGGGATGAGGAACCTTGTCGGCAAAGCGAGCGGAAGGAAATTTATCAGAAATATATTAAAAAACTTTTTGATTCGGGCCAGGTGTTTTGGTGCGGTTGTAGCAAAGAGGAGTTAGAGGAAGAAAAGAAAGGGCAGATGGAGAGAAAAGAATCGCCACGGCATACCTGCCAGAAAAAAACAAAAGAGGGGGAGGGGATTATCAGATTTCATTGTCCAGATAAGAAAATCTTTTTTGACGATATGATTAAGGGTCGGGTGGAGTTTGATTGCGGTTTGCTGGGAGATATCGGCATCGCGCGGGACGAGAAAACGCCCTTGTATAATTTGGCGGTTGTGATTGATGATATTGAAATGAAGATTAGCCATGTTATCAGAGGCGAAGACCATATTTCCAATACCCCAAAACAGATGCTCCTTCTTGAAGCGTTCGGGGCTATTCCTCCGCGATACGCCCATATTCCTTTGACGATGGGACCGGACAAAGCCAAGTTGAGCAAGAGGCATGGCGCGACCGCAATTGAGGATTACAAAAAAATGGGATATTTGCCGAAAGCGCTCACGAATTTTATGGCTTTTCTTGGCTGGCATCCGGGAAGCGAAAAAGAGATTTTTTCTTTAGAAGAATTGGCGCGAGAATTTTCAATGGAGAAAATGAACAAATCAAACGCCATTTTTGATATTGAAAAATTGAATTGGTTCAACGGGCAATATATCCGCCAAATGGATTTGGATGAGTTGACTAAAAAATGCTTGCCGTATTTAAAAGAAGCGGGGTTAATTCGGGGGCTGCCCCCGTTGCGGGGGCAGCCCCCATCGTATCTTAAAAAGGTGATTGCTTTGGAGCGCGAGCGGCTGAAGAAGTTATCGGAGATAGGGGAGTTGACGGAATTTTTCTTTTTGGACAAATTAGATTACGCGCCAGAATTGCTGATTTGGAAGAAATTGTCTTTAAAAGAGGTGAAAAATAATTTAGAAATTTTGGAAAAAGTTCTTTCAAAAACAGACAAATTTGACCAAAAATCGCTCCAGGATACAATCACTCCCTTAACCGAAAAATACGGCGTAGGCGACCTCCTGTGGCCTCTGCGGGTGGCGATTACGGGCAGAAAAGCATCCCCAGGGCCTTATGAAGTAATGGAGGTTTTGGGGAAGGAGAGGGTGTTGGAAAGGATAAAAGAGGCGATTGAGAAGATAAAAGAATATGTCTAAAAACTCTTCGTTAAACTCGTTTTGTCAATATGCTTGGCTGGTTTTGCTTTTGGCTTTTTTTGTTTTCCCTTTGGCGGGGCGGGGGAGCGTGGTAGATGAGTTGAATCGACAGATTTTGGAGCAGGAGAATAAGAGGGCGGAATTAGAAAAGAAGGCGGCAGAGTATCAGGCGGCGATTAACCAGAAGCAAGGGGAAATTAATAGTTTAAAAAATCAAATATATATTTTTAACGCGCGGATAGGGAAATTGGAAACAGAAATGGAAATAACAGAGGACGATATCAGCCAAACGGAACTGGAAATTTTGCGGCTAGAATACGGGATTGAGCAGACGACGGGGGATATCGCTTCACAGAAGGACAATATTGGGAAAATTATCCAATCAATTGCCGAACAGGATCAGGTGAGTCAGATGGAAATGATTTTGCAAAGCGATGATTTTTCCGATTTTTACAGCCAGATTGTTTATCTTGAAAATCTACAAAGCGGCGTTCAGGAAAAAGTTGACCGTCTTAAATTACTGAAATATAATTTAAATAGAGACAAAGAAGATAAAGAAGAAAAAAAAGAGCGGCTGGAAGGGCTTAAAAAGCAATTAACCGACCAAAAATGGTCTTTAAGCAGCCAAAAGAAAAGTAGGGAAGCGCTTTTAACAAGCACGCGCGGCGAAGAAAGCAAATATCAGCAACTGCTTGCTAATATTGAAGCGCAAAAGAAATCATTGTTGGGCGACATTAATCTTTTGCGTCAGAAGAAGGCGGAAGAACTGGCGCGTCTGAAGGAACTGCAAGAAAAGCCACCCGCGCAATATTGGGCCTCGTTGAATTGGTATTACAAACAAGATGACGCGAGATGGACGAATACAACGATCGGGATTAGCAATTCCACATTAGGTGATTATGGCTGCGCTATTACTTCAGTCGCGATGGTTATGACCGAAAATGGCTCCGCTATTACGCCGAAACAATTAGCCAAAGAGTCAATTTTTGCTTGGGATTTAATTTATTGGCCTCAAAAGTGGGGGAGTATTACTTGCGTTAATTGTCCGCCGCCCCATACGAGTTCTTTTGATTGGTTTCGTTTAGACCGAGAATTGGGCGCCGGCAATCCTGTCATTATTTTTGTCAGGGCTGTCGACAGGCATGCGGGACACTATGTTGTTGTTCACCATAAAACAAATGATGGGCGATATGTTGTTCATGACCCGCTCTTTGGCGCTAATATTTATTTGGACTCAACAAGGGTCTATCTATCTGTTTTATATGGCGTAACAACCATTAGTCAGATGGTGATATATCATTAATTAAAATTCAAAATTATGCGTTATTTTATTATTATTCTATTTATATTCATCTTTTCCTTTGGAACCGCTTCGGCGGGGGACAAGGAACTGTCGGGTTGGGCTGATTCAAATTACCAAAAAATAAGTAATTACGCGAAACATATTTTTGATTTTGTGAAACAGAAAACGGATAGCATTCCGCGCGAGATAGACACTAAAGCAGAGGAGGTTTTGGAAGACGCGCAAGAAAAAATAACTAAAAAGGCGGAGCAAGCGACAGAAGAGATAAAGGAAAAAATAAAAGAAAGAATTAAAAGCAAAATTATAAACACCTTTAATCCCCTGAAAACTAAAATTCAGCAGGGGAGCGCTCTTATTAGAGAGCAAGTCGGCCAAGCAAAAGATTATTTATTTAATTGGCTTGAGAAATAAAAATATATTCGGTCTAAAAGTAATAGTAGGGGTAGGGGAGGTTATCCACAAAACGAATTTGACGGCTTTAGAACTGTATATTATAATAGATATATGTATGGATAATATATCTTAACCATACATTAACATATTATAAATATGCAAGAAAGTGAAAAACCCATTCCTGACCACTTAACGGACTTTTTGGATTGGTTGGACATTGAAAGAGGTCTATCTAATAAATCCCAAGAAAATTATTCCAAGTTTTTAAAAAAGTTTTTGGTTTGGTTAAAAGAAAACAAATTAGACGACTTAAAACCTCACCAGATCTCCCCCGCTCATATTTGGGATTATAAAGTATATTTGTCGCGTCAGTCAAAAACGCCCCTTAAAAAATCAACCCAAAATTATTATCTAATCGCTTTAAGGTCTTTTTTAAATTTTTTCGCTGACCGCGATATAATTACTCTGCCTGCTGAAAAAATTAAATTAGGGAAAAATAAAGGTGAAAAAACAGTTCATTTTTTAAATTTGGAACAGATAAAAAAACTACTCGCGGCGCCTAATACATCAAAACGCGCTGGATTGCGCGACCGAGCAATCCTTGAATCATTGTTTTCAACTGGTTTAAGAATAGCTGAATTGGTCTCGCTTAACAAAGAGCAAATTAGATTAAAAGCAATAACAAAGGATTTAGAAGTTGGTATTATCGGCAAAGGTAATTATCCGAGAACAGTTTATTTTTCCGAAAGATCAGTTAAGTGGTTAAAAAAATATCTTAAAACAAGGCAAGACAAAGAAAAGGCGCTATTTATTAACTATCAAGGAAGAAAAGACGCTTCAAGGCGTCTTACTGCTTGCTATATAGAAAGAATCTTAAAAAGATACGCGTTATTGGCGGGATTGCCTGTTAATACGACTCCACACACAATAAGACATTCTTTTGCCACAGACTTGTTAAGCAAAGGCGCTGATTTGCGACTGATTCAGGAATTCTTGGGGCATCGCAATATCGCCACTACTCAAATTTATACTCATGTGACGAATAAGCGGCTGCGCGATGTTCACCGTCAATTTCACAGCGGCGGCGGGTTAGATGAATAATAAAAAACAATATGCGCATTTCCTACTCTGGGCTGGAAACATTTTCGTTGTGTCCGGCTAAATACAAATTTCAATATATTGAGAGAATTAGAACTCCTAAATCAAAGGACGCGTTTTTTGGCACCTTGATTCACGAATGTTTGAATGTGTTTCACAATCCCAGCCAGCCCACTCCCCCGCTTGAGGAAGATATTTTAAAATACTTTACGGAAAAATGGGATAGCGAAATTTACCAGGACGAACAAGAAGAGGCATTCGCGTTTCATCAAGGTGTTGAAATTTTAAAAAATTATTGCTCTCAAAATAGAAAAACCGACTCCATTATCGTCAGTTTAGAAACGCTTTTCGCGGCGCCTCTTTTGGATGGCGAAGAAACACACTATATCACAGGACGAATTGACCGCGTTGATAAATTGGCCGATGGCTCGTTTGAGGTGATTGATTACAAGACGACAAAAAAAATGCCATCCCAAGAATATGTAGACGGCAATCTTCAACTTTCAGTTTATCATCTCGGAGTCATTAGCCGCTGGCCTTCTTTTCAAAAAGAGAATCAGCCGATTAAATTATCGCTTCATTTTTTGAGGCATAATGAAAAACTTTCAACGCAAAGAAGCGATAAACAAGTTGGCGAGAGCAAAGAAAAAATTCTTTCTTTAATCAGTCAAATCAGAGAAAGCGCCTTTGAGCCGATCTCAAATCCTCTTTGCGATTGGTGCGCTTTTCAACGATACTGTCCGCTCTTTAGGCATAAATTCATTAAAGAAGAGGAGACGATAGATAACGCGAAAATTAAAGAAGTGATCGCCGAATATTTTGACATTAAATTCAAACAAAACCAAAGTAATAGAAGATTGGGCGAACTTAAATTGGCGATTAACCAATACTGCGACGCTAATAAAATAGACCGCGTTTTTGGCGAGGACGGGCAAATTACCCGCTCAACGCAAAAAAGATTTAGTTATAGTTTTAGCAAAGTCCGAGAAATTCTTGAACCAATGAAAAAATGGAACGAGATTTTAACAATTGACATGCCCAAATTCAGAAAATTAATTGAGACCCTCCCCTACCATTTGAAAAAAGAAATAGACCAAACAAAAACATTAGAAAGAGAATTTAAGGTGATTTCAGCGGTGAAGAAAAAATAAATTATTGGTTTGGTTTGTATTTCTCAAAATTGCCACAGGGTTTGTAGCCGGCTGCTTGGGCTTCTTTTTCGGATGAGAACCAGATTTGGTTTTCAGGGGATATTTTTTGGGCGTGCGGGCAATTGGGCCAATGGTATTTATCGCTGTTGACGCTTCCTATAATTTTTCCTTCAGCCATTTCTCGCGGTTCTGTTGTTTCGTTTACGGATTGCTGAATGGAGGCCGTTAAAGATGGCGTTTCAATCACAATTGGCTTGTCTTCAACTGACGAAACGGACAATCGGCCAAATCCAAAACTAATTAAGGCGGTTAGGACAATTCCCGTGGTTAAGATAATTTCGGGCTCAAGTTTCTTGACGAATTTTTTAATTTGAGATAACATAGGGGTATGTCTAAAACAAAAGCGGCGGGGTCTACAAAGTTAGGCCGCGATTCGCAACCACAATATTTAGGAGTTAAATTATCTGGTGGCCAAAAAGCCAAGCCGGGCAGTATTATTATCCGTCAAAGAGGAACTAAATTTGTTCCCGGCAAGAATGTTCGTCTTGGGAGAGATGATACTATTTATTCCCTCGCGAAAGGAATTGTTGAGTTTGCCACTAAAAAAATAAAAAGATTTGACGGTTCTCGGAGAGTCGCTAAAGTAGTTAGCGTGAAATAAGACCTGCCTTAATAAACTCCAGAAACAATGGATGAGGGCTTAATGGGCGGGATTTGAATTCAGGATGGAATTGAGTCGCCACGAAAAACGGGTGATTTTTTAATTCAATAATTTCAACTAAATTTTTCTCCGGATTAACCCCGGCGATAATTAATCCTTTCTTTTCTAAAAGAGCCCTAAAATCATTATTAAACTCATAGCGGTGGCGATGCCTTTCGAAAATTTCCTTGCGTTTATACGCTTGCCGAGATCGCGTTCCCTTCGCCAATTCGCATTTGTAAGCGCCTAACCGCATTGAGCCTCCGTAATTCTTTTCCTTTATTTTAACTTTCTGCTCCGGCATAATATCAATCACTGGATACTTGGTTTTAGGATTGATTTCTATCGTGTTGGCGTCTTTTAATCCGCAAACATTTCTGGCGAATTCAACGACGGCCAATTGCATGCCATAGCAGAGGCCTAAATAAGGAATTTTATTTTTTCGGCAAAACTCAATTGTTTTAATTTTTCCCTCGGTTCCCCTATCGCCATATCCGCCCGGAACAATCACGCCGTCAAGATTTTTTAATTCCTTAATTTTTTGCGGCGATTTTTCGTATTCTTCCGAATTAAGCCAATGGATTTTCACTCCTCTTTTATGATGCCAAGCGCTATGCTTGACCGCTTCAATGACCGAAATATATGAATCGGATAAAACAAAATTTCCTGTACTAAAATATTTTCCGACGATGCCAATATTAACTCTTTTTTTAGAACTTTTAATTGTCTTAACTAAATTTTGCCAGTCCTCTAAATTTTTCTTTTTGGCTCTTAATTTGAATTTTTTTAAAATTCTTTGTCCTAATTTTTCTTTTTGAAAATTTAATGGAACTTCATAAATGTTTTGAATATCAGGCGCGGAAATAACATCTTCTTTTTGAACATTGCAAAAGATGGAAATTTTCTTTTTTCTCGGTTCGTCTAATGGATATTCAGAGCGAGCAATAATAAAGTCCGGCTGGATGCCGACAGAATTGATGGCTTTAACGGCCGATTGAGTCGGCTTTGTTTTCATTTCGCCGATTTTTTTCGGCACGGGCAGATAACTCACCAAAACAAAAAGAACATCCTTAGGATGTTTTAAATGCAGCATTCGCGCCGCTTCCAAAAATAAAATATTTTGATACTCCCCCACTGTGCCGCCCACTTCTATTAGAACAAAATCCGCGCTGTCT